>Ga0209354_10000176_pt1 | contig 31331 bp, 70 predicted proteins | sample LauGreSpBDMM15DD_2_FD_187562 | JGI IMG/M metagenome (GOLD analysis project Ga0209354, IMG submission 187562) | Freshwater lake microbial communities from Lake Michigan, USA - Sp13.BD.MM15.DD (SPAdes) (version 2) | ecosystem: Environmental > Aquatic > Freshwater > Lake | place: Lake Michigan...
CACCAAAGCAACGATTAATTACAATCTTCATATTATTTCTCCAATTTTTATAACAAGTTTAAAAATAAAATTATACACATGATAACACAAGACCAATGCAACCATACTCCAGAAAATCAAAACAAGTGTGTTTGCTATAAGTTTCAACAATGATAATACAAAATTAACCAAAGGCTTTACCCAGTTTTACCCAAATAATGTACAATCATTGTAGGGCCGATTAGATATATGAGAGCCAGTAATTCAATCATTATACATCTGTCCAAATTCTTCTGGATTAATTTTATGTTGTTCAATAGCTTCAATCAGAGCCTGTGTCACGAGCTCGTTGAATGTGATATCACGTTCGTGTGCCAATTTCATATATTGTAACAGATCCTCATCTGAAAAGTTAACTGGTATAGAAACACGAGTATCGTATTTTTCGCATGCCTTGATAGCCAGGAACTTTTGCATGAAGTCGTCATCCACTTCTAGATCAACAAATTCAACACCGTCCCAGGCTTGATTTCCCAGCTCGCCGCGATTCTTGCTTTCTTTGTTGTGCTTTTTTACATAGTCAGGATTGATCATGCGGTAAGCCCGATCGTTGGTGTAGTCGCATACTTCTACACAATATACCTTTTCGCTCTTAGTGCTAAATACAATATTAGCACTCCAGCCACCTTTGCCGTGAACACCATTCCAGTGACTTAACTGATAGCTGTTAAGTCCAAAGCACCGCCAGCCGTAGTCGCCGCCTTCGGTGATTTTGTAGTCCACTAATTCCATCCATTCTTTCATATTCAACATACTATACTCCAAAACGTTGTTTAATTGATTCGTTTATCTTGATATACTCAGTTCAGCATCAGGATTATCCCAACACGCATTACGATAAGCATAAACAAATTTGCACAGACCCTCATACGAACCCCAATGATTTTCAGGTTCGAATTCCATATATTTCCCAGGATCAGAAAGCAAAATATTCCACCCAATCTCAAGATGGTCGGAGATATCCCTAGCAAACACCATGCCATGTTCATCTGGTCGCCAGAGTACATCATACAATGTTAGGCCACCATCAAGTTTAACCTCTTTGGCCATCTTACCGAGGTTATGGGTAATGTTAGCACTATAGACACTAGTAGGTTGTGTCACCATCAAATCAACATCTAAACTCATTCTTCAACTCCAATCAGTTCTTCCGGGTGATAGAATACATCACTACTGGCTCCATCTCGCCTAACCCATAACTTACCAGTGGGTTCAATATAACTAACTGTACCCTTAGCGCCAACATTGAATCCAGAAATAACCTTTATTCGGCTACCGACCTTGATCGAGTTATCTTCAACTCTAAAATGTTGTTTAATCAAATCATATGCTTGCCCACGACTAATCATATCACGAAGCATAGGATTTAATGCTACACAACATTCCTTAACAATCAACTCGGCGAACTTTTCAAACCGAGCCATCTTTATTGCTTGAACATCCTCATGCTGCCAATTTACTTTGAACCCAGCCTGTTCGGCAAGTTCTTTAATTCGTTCGTTCATTCTTTGACTCCGGAAATTTTTTTAGGTCTCTTAAATAGATGAAGTCCATCATAACCATTGATAACTAACCAAGTATCACAAACGAATATTGTGCTAATGAAAATGAAAAAACCTAAAGCAGTCATTCTTCAACTCCGAAATGTTGTTTAATCACAATGTGAGAAACATTATCTTTTGTTGAGTTCAACCAAGCGATGTGGGCACATTCTCGCACAATCAACTCGGCGAACTTTTCGTGATCGTAAGTCTGATTGTCATAAGTCCAATTAGGAGTCTTACACTGTTCCCAAAGTCCGTTAATTCGTTCGTTCATAAAAACCACTCCTTGATGTGCCAGCCCGCAATGCAGATAATATTAAACCATAACGCAAACAACGCCGTATAGATATACAGCATAGCCCAGCGACCTGCTCGTTCACCTTCGGTCATTATTCGGCTCCATATTGTTTCTTAATATCGGTAGCACCACACCAACCGGACTTATCGTAAGCGATGCGAGCGCAATCGGCAGCTACAATCCTGGCAAAGTTTTTATTAAACAGATCACCCCAATATTCTTTAGAGTCAGCGTATTCATAATCGGTATAGGTCTCGGCTATCTCAGCAAGCTTTCGAATCCGACTCTCACTATCCCCATCTCCGGTTTTTCCAACGCCAGTTTTGCTACCCTCTTTATCTATATTCTCCCGACCAGCTTCGAACGCAGCTCTGAGCCACTCAAAGATTACTTCGTTAGGTCTGTCTCGTTCTAAGTCGCAGACAAATCGTTCCGATCTAAGGGAGAACTGCTCGAGTTCGTCAAACCAGTCCTCGAAGGTGGCGTAGGTCATAGCAATGCCGCGGCGTCAACGAAGCCCGCATCAACCAGAGTTTGCCGATGTTCTGCGGTTAGCAATTTGACAAACTCAGCTATCTCTAGATCATAGTTACTAGACCAATCAATATGTCCGGGACCAGGACCCCATGATTCGTTTTCCCAGAACACAAAGCCAGCTTCCTCAAGCAATTTAGTAATCACATTATTCATTATCATCAGTAATCTCCGGAAAGTTATATTTTTGCCAATCTCGCTTAACACCATAAAGTTCTTTAATTCTTTTTACAGTATGATTAGCGGGAAACATTGGCTCAAGAGAAAGCATCAAACTACAAGCATCCTCAATGATTAGCTCAGCAAAGCGCTGAAAGTTATCGCCAAGCATGAGTATCTCTCTTTCAGTGAACTCTGCTTCTTTTACAAATTTTAAGACTTTTTCATTCATTTTAGCTCAACCTTAATCTTCTCTACGGCTGTGATGGTATAGTCATTATAATTGATTTCCCAATTGGTGTAAAGGCCTAATTTGTCCATTGCTTTATCAATACGCTCTGTAATCTCTGTGAGAGGTAGAAGCGTATCTACTGTAAAAGGAATCTGCCATAATTTATCTGTTATCTCATCATACGTATTTGGGTCTATACGCTTGCGAGAGGCGGTGTGCACTCGCTTATTGTGGTATATGCTATTGGGATCGGCCGCAGGGTCGGGCACTATGCTAAATGAGGCGGCGGTCAAATCAGTCTTACCGAGTTGACGGCCGGCGGCTGTGGCCTTAATGTCGGGGAATTTGGGCATATCGGGGAAATATTTGTCGGTGAGTTTAGTGGACATAGAGTAGTGTAGAATCGGTTTATAGACGTATTTGTAGCTCAAAATTTTCTGGGAAATTTTTTCTGGAGAATTTCTTTGAGGAATACTGTGTAGACAGAAAGGGTTTGGATGGATAATATTAGACGGTCGCTATATGCTATAACAGCATACGCTGATTCTCGCTGTGCTAATTAGGGGGGTCTATCTGGCTGGGCTATTCACCTTGTCTAGGTCCGTAGCGATTATGGTTACTATGCTAGCGCCAGCAGCATCTAGGGCTCCATACGCTATCACAAAGGCCTCTCGACCGGATGCCGTAAAGGCCACCCAGCCTATGAAGAAGCCTATTAGCATATTAGACATTACGCACCCTGTGTGAGCACATACTTAGCGAGCTGTTTCCAGTTGCCACCCTCGGCTCTGATCTTTGTCGTTGCTATGAGTGATCGCAAGCTGAGGTTGCTGACCTTGTTCATGTTCTCTCTGATGAACGCAATCGCATCTTTCTTCAGCTCTGTGCGGTACTCGCTCAAGAACTCAGGGTCTGCTACGAGTGTTTCCATGCGCTCGACCTTCTGCTCTTGCGTCATGCTCAAGTCTACGCACATTGCACGGCTCTTAACTGCTTGGTCTACACGATCAAGATCCATGTTGCTGATGAACACGATGGTGCCTGTGAATTTGAATGTCTTTGGCAGATCGTCATCTTTGAAGTCTGCATTCCAGGAGATCCAACGATCGCCGTATGAGTCTAATGCACCCTTGAGCAAATTCAGAGCTACTGGGTCTTTGAGCACGCTATCGCAGTCGTCGAATACTAAGACTTGACCGTTACCCTCGAACAGAGTTCTGTAGAGGCCTTTTGCTGTGCTGAAGCCTTTGATCAAGCGGAATGCTTTCGGGGTGTTGATACGAGCACCCACTTCGAACTGTGACAGATCTGTGGTGTCTTGCATGCCGTGTGACTTAAGAGCTTTCAACACTGTGTGCGTCTTACCCAGACCGCCCTGGCCTGTGATAATTGCTGATGCGATGGTCTTCTTAGCCACCATGTTGACCATTTGTTCTACGAACTGAAAGCGCTCGTTGATACCAAATTCAGAAGCCTTGGCGCTGACATCGTTGCTTTGTGTGCCGATTACGAAACCCATCTTTGAAATGGTCTCTTTGACATAACCTTCATGCTTTGAACGAGCTACCATCTTGCCGTCTACGAAACCTTCGAAACGGGCCTTTTGCTTGTTGAACTTTACTACTGCTTCCATTTTGTTTCCTTTTTGCTGCATCATGTCTATATTATAACACCTTTAAGTACCCTTGTCAAATAACGGGTTACTTAGGGTGTCATTGTGTAGAAGTAGTAGAAGAAGGGGCCAAATGCAACCAATACAAATAGCGCGGCTTGTGCTAGTTCTTTAAGCAGTGTATTCATAGTAGTGTTCCATTTCGTCTAGTAGATAAACTCGTTTAACAAGTGAGCTGATGCTTGATGCCGGGTGCCAGTACATTTTCTTATCGTCAAAATTCGCATGCTCGTATGATACTGGTCTTGTTATAACGGTGCCGTGTGCTCCGTATACGTGTGCCATAGAGTCCCAGCGTACTTTGACTCTGGCAATAGCGTCTTCTCGCTGATGCTCTCTAGCAACATAAAAAGTCTCAGATCCGTCTTCCCAGATCTCTTTAACTAAGTAGTCTTTTCTAGCATCGCTCATGCTACCTTGTCCCATGCCTTCTTGCTTTCCATTGCGAAGATTGCATAAGCCTCAATAGTCTTTTGAGTCTGGGCCAATGGGTTCTGTTTGACAAAAGCAATGAAGTCAAAAAACGCCATACCTAGAAAGTCTGCGTCTTTTTGTAATACGGAAATTGCTGTGGAAATTTTCATGTCTACTCCTTAAGCAAATTCGTAAAACTTAACAGATGGGTCCAACTTTTGTAATTCACGTGCCGAATTAGTCAATTCCTTGTAACGGGCTTGAACAAGACTACGGGGCAGTTCGCCATCGCAAGTCAAATTCTCGGGGCTCAAATCTGAATCAATACTATCGGCAATCTTTTGACGGTCAACTGCGCTGTCCAATGTAAGTGCTTTGGCACCAAAGATTGTAGCGTATGCGTTTTTGCGATCCAGATACTTTTTTAATGCTGACATTTTGATTTCCTTCATTCCAAGTCCTTTATAGAAAGATTGGCTGAGATACAATCTCATTTAATACTCCTTGCTTGACTTTTTGCTTTCGCGTGTCTCGCGTTTTGGAGTAACCTCAATTTAACCGTTGTCCCATCTAGGTGCCCCGGTGCTCTGGGGCTTTACCGCTGTTCCTCAAGCGGGCCTAAATGCTCTTTCCTTCAACAACCTTTTTTCTTTAACATGCCTTATTATAGCACATTTTGGACATCTTGTCAAATCTTTCTATAGTACCCAATCGCCCTGAAGGGTTACTAGACTGACCTAGCAAATATAATAGACCCGTCTAGTAAATCGTTAATCCATATTAGATACTCTCTCTGTGATAATCGCTAATAGCGTAGAGATAATAGATACTCCCAGCATAGCAGGCATAGAGATAATAAGAGATAATACCCCAGCAATAAAAGAAATAATATAAAAGATAATCGTCATAGTCATTTTGTTTCTATCTCCCTGATTCACACACTTTTAGCCAACATAAATAGCCTTTTGTTTAGGCTCGATTTATCCACAGGTTATCCCCGATTTATTCTATTAGATCTGTATGCTTACGCTTATATCCCGTTACATTACCATATACTGAATCTTCTGCTGGCGTATACTGCTCTACGCTATATTCGTTTTTATTATCTACTTCTTTATTAGCGTTTATTCGGTCTGTTAGCTGATTAATCTCTAATTCAGTAGCCAGCATTCGCTTAGATATTGCTATTCTATCTTGAATATCGCTTATATCTTTACGCTCATAATACGTTCCTATATAGAATCCCTCTATATTCACTATACCTACTAAATTTTTTGCGCTATTTACGTAGATATACTCTGTATTACTATTGCTTATATCTTTACGCTTATTATTAACATACGCTGCATATTGATCGTAATTACCTGCTACGATGTATTTTTTATTTCTAATCATGTGGATCCTGATCTGTTACGACTATTACTACGAGTAATGCTATGAGTAAAATAATTGCGAAGCCTGGCATTAGTCTTTTCCTGCTAATATTCCAACTATTGTTGCTATTATAGCCAGAATTAGGTAATACACATCTTGCGTAGCCAGGGAGGTTATTGCGAAGATTACTGTTGCAATATATGCTATAATGGCCATTGCTTATCCCAAGATTAAATCGTTGATATTGTCAGCAATGGCAAATCCCCATTCCAGATTACTCTTGTTGGATTCATTAAATTCTTCCTCTGATTCAGCGTCGATATAACCTTCTAGAGCATGGCCAAACCATGATGCAAATTGATCTGGATTTACCACACCATTTACAACTACACTGGGTTTATGCAGAATCTCCCAGAGTAAATCGATATTAGTAGTACCATCCACACAGGATTCTAGATCTTCGTCTGTTAGTTTAAAAACTGATTTCATAATCTCGTTTCTCGTTGGTATTGTCTTCTTTGTCGTCTGGGTTAATCTTCTTTAACCATTTGGCCGGACTATCCATTACATGACCTTTACCCCCAAACTCCGATACTAATTCGTGCTGGGCTCTAACTGTCCATATTGTGCCGTGCTCTGAGTGATTACCTTTTATTCGAATACATTGTACGATCTGACCAATTGATTGACCAAATACTGATTCGATGATAACCGCCAGGCAACCCGGCTCTAACTCGTTATTCATTATCTTTATTTGATTCTATTTGTGCCAGGAACATCAAGTACATCACAAAGATTAGAATAGACATTCCCATGATCTGAACCATAAGCGCAATACCCATAATCTCAGAGGTTGCTGTTACCACGAACGATATAGCAATGATAGCAATTACTGCCATTGCTGTGTATAATACTGCTTTTAATTTGTTATTCATATTTTAATTCTTCCCAAACTCTTTCTCGTACAACCGTATCCATTGCTTCTTCGAAGCCTTCAGTGCTGGATAATTGTTGCAATAATCCTTTTACCTGATTCCAGGTTAATCTCGCACGCTTAGCTAAATCGACGATTCTGAATACTTCATAATCACCTTCTTCGGTGAACATTCCATATTCTGGAATAACTACATTATTAGACATAATAATCCTTATGAGGGGTAATATTGAGAGAAAATATTATTCTCAGCAGTTTCGATTATCTCCTGAGTTTCAGCAAATAATTGAATATCCTCAGAACATATTAGACCAGCATTATTGGCTTCGAATAAGACGCCTAAAAGCATAGAGATTTGTTGAGCATTTAACTGAACAGAGACGGTGATTTCTTTTTCCATTTTGTTTCTTTCTTAATATGCCTCTATTATAGCACATTTTGGACACCCTGTCAACCTAAAGTTTAGTAACCCTTCGGGGAGCTGGGGTATTGACAAAACACTCGAAAGATGTTAAAATCACTCCTCAGTATTCTCAGCTTCCCATTCGTACATATTCTCGCTGATGCAAAACTCTGCATCAAGTTCTTCAGGAATCTTTTGCTCAACTTCGGCCGCTGACATACCAGACAACTCGTAAAAATTGTCGAGGCCTTCAGTGTAAATTCCAGCAAAGCACATACCTGACTCATAGTATTTTGCTTCAACCAGAAATCCCATTTTCTCGAGCTTCTCATAAAAAGCAATTGGTGGTGCCCATGCTGTATCAAATACTGCATCAATTGTATCAGGGAAATCTTCATAGGTGTCGACGCTATGACATTCCGTATCCCACTTCGTTCCCCATTCATTCACGCAAAAATCATACCAAGAAACATAACCAAATTTTGCTAGGTTTGCATTTGTCAATGCTTCGTCTGTCTGAGATGATGCTACTGTCTCAGATAGTTCTTTCGGTACTGGGACAAACTCTGAAAAGAATCTACCTTCAGTCAAAGCGTTGCGCGCTCGGATAATCATAGCTGGGTCTCTATGAGTGAGACGAACTGTATTATTGCACCAATTAGGCATATCTATTCCTTAAACCAAATCAATTTGTACTTGCTTACCAATTTGAGTAGTATTCATACTAGTCATACTAACCATTGTTGGTAATTCTTTGTTTGCTCTTTCAGCAAAATAACGCTCGCTACTCAAACGCAACAACCCATCAAATGCGGCCTGCTTCAAACTATGATGAGCATATACATTAAATATACTACCGACCGTAGTATATATGCCAAACCCATCTATAATCACTCTGATCTTTTGCGAGTTCTTAAATCCATGAATCAATGTCTTAGTACGCATTACAATTCCTTAATCAACATAGTAATCAACTTGCTCTGTCAAAGTGTTTACTGCGCTAGTTACATCTTCAAAGCATTCTAGCTCTGATAACAGTTCTCCATCGCAAGTAGCCTTTTCTAGCATAGCTTCTATTTCTGCCAATTTTTCTAATATCTCGTCTCGCATTATCAATATTCCTTTTTGTTACCATCAGCTTCGTTGTCGTTATAGCCTGCAGTGTAAGCCACAATCTCTGCTGGGCTCATCTGTGCCATATCGACACGACGTGAATTGTGAGTGTCGCCTACGAAATAGTGTGGCCAATAATCACGACCATAGTAAGAATCTGCTGTACCACGATCATATGGACCACCATGTCGTTCATCATATCTAGTTTGTTCTTTAATCATATTTTCTCCTTACCAAGCCAACTCTTTTGCTGGGAAACGAATCTGACCTTCGTAGTCCAACTGATTTTGCTCGAACTCTGTAAGGTAGTCGTTGGCCACCACTTCCCAACCAATGATATACTCACGAAAGTGTTCATTGTCCTGCTCAATCTGTGAGCGCAGAGCCATCACAGTCTCTGTAACTTTGTTGACATTGATCTTCTTGACCACATAGTCTGAGCCGCCCTTGGCCTTCCAGTAACTAGGACACTCGCCTTTGCCGTCCCAATCATGGGCGCCGTAGTTCTCATAAACCTGTGTAGTGATCAATAATTTAGCCATTTTCTTTCCTTTTCCTATCTTACTATGTCTTATTATAACACCGTTTGGACAAAAAGTCAAATACCCTTTTACTGATAAGGGTACTCGGTTTCAAAATCTTTTGCCATTTGATCTCGCTCAATCTGCTCGATCACGATCGCAACCGCCTCTTTGGGGAGACCGGTGATCTTCGCAATTGCCAAATCGCTAAGACCCATTTCTACGCACTCCAAGAGCTCTGCATATAGACTTTTCATAACACTCATATTGTTCTCCAAAAATACATCAATAATAAAAATTTTCTTATTTGAAAATTAACCGGTTTTCAAAATCCAATCTAATGCATCGCGCTTCAGGTCAAATGCATCATAAACAAAACCATCAGCAACATCAACGACATGCCAAACTGGTACAAGACGACCTCTCCGGGTCTCAGTAAAAGACTTAACAACTTTGTAAATTATCATACTGTTTCCTTTTGATCCATCATTTCAAAAATGATAAACTTTGCTACATTCAATTGCTTACGAATCAATTCTTTTGACGCCTTGCTGTTAACGTCTGCGGCATGCTGATATGCTGTGAGTTCTTGCACATCTGACAAGATGCCTGCTACGACCATCTCCAACCCTGACATTTTAGCAGTGATGCTTTCCATATACTGCGAACGAATGTCATCTGTTGTCATACCGTACATCTGAATTTCTCGCTGATACTGTGTCATCTTATAAGTCCTTTTTGTGCTGTTCATGCTTTATTATAACACCATATGGAAAAAAAGTCAAAGCAAAGACCCGGCAAAGTACTCGGGTACTTTGGCAGGCCTTGACAGGATACTAGAAAGATGTTATAATCGCGCCTTGGGATTATGTTAACCAGCCCTTTAGTGAGATATATGTCCCATCGGTATATTCAGCTTCTATTGAAAATGCGCAAAGACATAATAGATAAACTATTACCCACATTAATGATTTAATCATTAGATATTACCTGATTGAATATCGATTTGATATTGATTATATAATCGATAATATATTTCTCTAATATCGTTAGGTAATTTAGTTGCATCCCACGATGAATGTGGATTATCTTCTTTTTCAATTTGCTTAGCAACAGCATTAGCTAATTCTCGAGATAATTTAATCTCATTAGCAGTACCAATTGGATGTACTTCAAAATCACTCATTCAATTACTCCTAGTTGTCGTTGAATAACTTCTACAATTTCTTTTCGCATGCCTTCAGTCATTTCTAAATATGCCCAGGCAGGCAGATATTCATCTAAGCGATTTTCATCTAATGGTTGTGGCATAATCTTTTTAGCAAACTCTTCCAACTTATCCACAGCCATCCATTTACCGCTTACATCTGTACCTACCTCATCAATAATATCTCTTGCACTAATCATCTATTTTCTCCAATTCTAATGGACCATAAAACCACCACTCGCATTCACTTTCATCTTGCCAACCATTGTCTTCAAGAAGATAAATGCCACCGTCACCAAACAATTCTATTAGTTCATCTAACTCTTCTTCTGTTAGTTCACCTTCGACAACTTGAATGTCACTATACCAGCCATCGTCGAATGTGTCTAAATCCCATTCAGTATCAGGAATTTCAATAGTGTTTACGCCATGAGGATTACTTAAATCAACTACAGGTTTAGTGTCTCCATCTGTAGTTAGTAATACTTTACCCCAACGAAATCCTTCGATGACATTAATCCTAACACCATCTTTATTCATGAAGGTGTGAGTCTCAGCAGACTTCTTATGCTTTGTGCTTAGTTGCCAAATAGCCATTTTATTCCCCGTGATGAATAACTAAGTATTCGACATTCTTTATTGCTTTGATTGGTCGGTAAATTTGCTGTTCACCATCCCAGCCATCTTCGCAAAACAAAGGATCACCTGGTTGAACTGGACTAAACTGTACTGTCTCTTCAGTGTGATGAGATGTTACCGATAACGATATAGGAAACCCACCTCTAAAATTTTTAGATGGAGATGTCAAGCATTTTCGTTCTCGAGCATACTCGAACACTCTAAGAGATACTTGAGTAGATGTTCTCATTGTCATTTTAATGTCACAGTTGCTGGCTTGTAATAATTTGATTGACCGAGATCATTGATCGTTGCTTGAATAACTTTATTCGCAAATTCGAGTAAAATAACATCGGTTGATTCCGAATGATCTAAAGGATCTCTATCAAGTATTGTAGTATATTCGTCAATTAAATTATCAAGCATATTCTTCCTCTTCTTCAAGTGATGAACAATAGTCATTGTACCATACATCAAATCGAATTGGATCGATTTCTTTTAGCATGTAACCAAAAGAATATTCGATACCTGCTAGATCAACCGCAGGATACGTATCATTTAGCATATCCATAAAATCTTGTTCAGACATATTAATCTTTCTTAGGGAATCGTGCTGTAGGATCTGAGCGAACCTTCATACCTGAATTTGATTTGCCCCTTGCCGATACTGGCTTAGGATTCTTTCTACCTTTGATCAATTGCACTGCGCCACCTGCGGCCATAAAATTAGCAAAAGCTTCTTCAGATAAACGACGTGCCTCATCTTTTGAAACTGGCGGTAGTTCTTTTTCTTGCATCATACTAGCTCCTTAAAATATTGTGCCGACAAATTGTTCGTAATCATAAAACGCTACGAGTTTATCATCTTTGAAGTAAACTGTCAAGCCACCGAGATCCTCTTGGTCGTCATACTTACCAGCAATGTGGTCTTCAAATTGATCTTGACAATATTCTTCATCCATTTCTTCAGCTACATCGCTGTAGTCTACAGTATGTACAGAATTGTTAATCAGTTCAGATTCTGCTTCAGTTAATGTACGCATTTTATGGGCCTTTCTGTGTTACTATGTCTTATTATAGCACATTTTGGATATCTTGTCAAGACAAAACCCTTTACAAGAAAGGGTTATTGTGTGTTCAATGTTGGTAAGCACTAACATTTTACCTACATTGGCATTAAAACTTATAAATATTTGTGCGAGTCGCGATGCGTCAACATCCACCCGCTCTAATAACTGTAAAGGAGTAATCAGCATGAATATTTATCACTTGTATCGGTCAATTTACGTAAAGCATAACGGCCCGATTCCAAAAGACGAGTTTGGAAGATCTTACGACATTCATCATATCGATGGAGATCGTACCAATAGTGACCCAACAAATCTTGTAGCACTTTCTTTAAAAGAACATTTCGACCTTCATTATGCACAAGGTGATTATCCTGCATGTCGTTTGATAGCTATAAGATTATTAAAACCACACGAAAAATCTAAAGGTAAAACTCTTAGCGAAGAGCATAAGAAAAAGATTGCAGAGTCACTCAAAGGACGAACTCGTTCCGATGAAACCAAGCAAAAAATTTCTAATGCTCATAAAGGTATGCCTAAGCCAAAAAAACCAAAGATTATTGAGAGTTAAGCGACGGGGTGTGTTCACCAATTAATTGACGCTCTAGATTGTGAGCACCGACCTTGCCGCGAACAATGGCAAGTTCCTGTGCAACGAATGATTCCGCCCCGTAGGACCTGATAGCGTCGCATAGTAGCCAGGCTTTGCCTTCAGTCAATGCTCTACGAATGTGCTTTTGCACACGCACTCTTAGGTCTCGCTTTCGAAAGCCCTGGGTGATACCAATGTAGAAATCGCCAGTAACAACATTGGTAAGGCAATACACTATGTGTTTGCGGTCAGATCGTTTTTTCCTTATCATGTCATAATTATATATGCTTTTGGACAAGTTGTCAAGCACTTTTTTTGAGTATCTAGATTTATGTCAACAATGTAATTAAATTTTCAAGATCGTTACCATGTAATTGTGTCCCAATTGGATATAATTGCCAGGCGCTCATTGGAAAGTTTTCACCGTATGCAATACACTTATAATCAAAATTTAATTTTGATAAAAACTTGGAAAGAGATTTTGCGTCAACATGAAATAAATAAGAACAACTTGCAGAATGTGTATGAAATTCTTTAATTATTATAATACTTCCTTCAACTAAATTATTAATACATGAATCAAGTACATCTCCGGTTTTAGACATTTCAAAATCTAATCTTTGGTCATCTTTGTATAATTCGGAATATATACTCCTAAGATCAATTTCCACGATATTAATTGGATCTAGTGTAGTTGATAAAAATTCTCGCATTACAACAGGCGCATCCCCTTTTATGTAAGTAATTGATTCTACTTTACTAGGCTCTCTGATAGACCATAAATCTGACGCAATAATTTTCCCGTCCCATTTTTTATCTAATAGACTTTGCGTTAATCCTTCGCATAAATCGGCTCCAATATCTAACGCAATCCCGTTACTATTTGATAAATCAATACAGGTATTATATAACTCAACAGGTGCCCTACAAGGAATAGCACTATCAAAAAATGAATAAAAAATATCAAGTTTATTCATTTTTATTACCTATTAACTTTTTATATTCTTTTTCGGTTATTTCCTTGAAAGAATATTTCTCAACATAAAGCAAGGTTTTTTGAAACTCTAATAATGATTTAAGTCCATATCCCATTGTGGGTATTTTAAACTTAAATCCGCCATGCATTTTCACATCAATTTGAAAGAAAGCATCTTTATTTACTTTGGTCGCCATTATCAAATGTCTTTTTAATTGTCTGAATACTACGATATATGGTACCGTCAGCCATTGCAAGATCATGGCTAGTGTAGCAATTATCAGTAGGTGTATTCTTAACTGCTTCAATGCAAGCATCAACCACAGACATAATCATTTTTTCTAAAATCATATGGTCTGCAGGATTTAACATTCCTGCTGCATGAATGAATTCTTGAGGTGAACGTCTAACAAGATATGCCCCTCTGCCTATATCATTAAATTTTACCGCATCCATTACACCAACTCCTCGACTACACCTAGTATTTCTGCTAGAATTAGTAATCCACCTGCAATGATAAACTCACCATTTATTAGAGCAACACCTGCTATGATTCGAATTGCACTCTTAACAAGGCTAACATAGAAATGCCCCTTGCTTGTGTCTTTTGGCTGTATTTCAATCATAGCAGGAAGATGGGGACAACGACCTTGTTTCCAGTCGCAGTTTGGGTCTATTGCTTTAAGGCAGACCGCACACCTTTTAGATTTTTCTCTTGTTGCCATTATATTCTTTCAACAGAATTTTGATAGTAATGCTTTTACTTCAGGGAATTCTTTTTGCTCTGCTAATACTTGATCGAGGCTTTCAATCAATACCAGGCTCATCAATTGTTCGCTCATACGACGACGCCGCAAGCTTAGAGTAGCTTGCCATTCTTCAAGTTCATCTAGCATTTCAAAAGACCACATAATGTCTAGCATTTCAACTTGCTCTTCAGTTAAATTATCAATATGAATACTCATAACAATCCTAAAATTATATTATATAAACTAATCGTCTCTGTGTCAACAGAAACGGCATACTACATGGGGAATTCAAACACTATTGGCTCAAACACTTGTTCTTTTTTATGTTCTAGTGCTTTTGCCGTAATCAAATTATTTGCAATTTGTGATCTGTCTTTCACATTCTTTTGTCCAAGTATAACAATGCCATGTAATGAGTTATTCTTTTCAACTAACATAATGACACAACGCCCTGCGGGGTTAGTAAATCCTGTTTTAGATATTAAAATGTTATCAAAGACAAAAAGACTAGGATTGGTGTTTCGCAAATTGACAGTAATATTCTTTTTACCTTTTGGTACAGATATATGATCATTACGTTCTTTAGAAATATTTCTAATTACTTCGTTATCTCTAATCTTCCATAAGAATGTAATTAGATCTGATGCAGTACTAGTATTACCTTCTAATAGACCAGAGCTATCTACAATCTTAGTATTAATTAATCCCATACCTCTAGCATATTCATTTGCATCCAATATGAACTTAACAAAGCCGCCGGGATATGTATTAGCTAATGTTTCTGCGGCTAAATTGTCTGAATTAATAAGCATAGCTCGCATAAGATTATTGCGAGAGATCATCATTCCTTTTGAAAATTTACCTCGACTTTTACCCTGTACCTTAACTTTCTCATCTAATTCTACGCCACTACGCAAAACAACTATTGCTGTGAATAGCTTAGTAATACTAGCAATTGATCTAACATCATCTACATTATATGCAACCTGCGATCTATCTAAATCATAATCATATAAAACATACGCTCCTTTTTGAGCATATACTGTTTGAGTTACAAGTAACAATAGAGCAAGGATATACTTCATAGCATATCCCTGCTTTTATAATAACGATACAATTTAAAGTAATAAGTGAACTGCTTTGGATAAACCTCTGGATCAGGTAACTTATCACCCCAGTATAATTTTACTTCATCATATAATTGTATAGCTTCTTCGTCTGTCATACTTCAAATACCTTTGCAAAGTATGGATCTTTATCATTAGATTCTCTTTCATACCTTACATAACCCCTTGGATTACATAGTACACGAGTCGATCCAACCATATAATCAAATTGATTATGCGTGTGACCGTGTGTCCATGCCTTAATCTGAGGATTCTTTAGAATAAATTTTGTTAGATCAGAACTATACGCACCGTTCATTATAGTATCATCTTTATATCTAGGATGTGTAGATTGTTTGCTAGGAGCATGATGTCCTACAACGACAAACTTCTCATCGAATTTATTATATACAACACTATCAATATAATGCATCATTTTCTTGTGGTCTTCAAGTGCATCTTGAGTTGAAAATAGCGGAACATATTCAGTAGTTTTAGTACCTTCTTGTATCATTCGGCCTTGGTCGTCCAAAATATATTCGCCTTCCAAATTCTTTTTGTAGACTTTGAACTGTCTATACCCTGTTTTGTTTCCGTTTTTGACAATCTGAAAATCGTTCATCATACCGTTTACATTACTCAGAGTATCAGAATCTTCATTATTCATGTCCGTCCATAGCGTACCACCAATAAAGGTAATGTCATCAATTTTAACACTATCTTTATCTAGAAAATGAACTCCGGCTTTTTCACAAGCTTCGCCAAGAAATTTAGGCGACACAGCAAAATCACCATGATAATGCTCATGGTTGCCCATGATATAAATTACATCTTTGTATTCTTTCTTACAGTTATGTAGGAACTCGATGAATCTGTGACCCTTGTATTCTATAATTTGATTGGTGTCGCCCAGAGCAGTCTCGACCTCATTGGCTAACATAATGTCACCACCAAGGATTAATACATCAGCATTTTCAGGATTAACAGGATACCAATCTCCAAATTCTAAATGGATATCAGATGTTAGTGCAATTTTCATTTCGTTCTTTTCTTAAATTCTCTATCAACATAATATTGTATTAGCGATCTTTGAATCATAGTGACAAGGTCGCCTGCATCATTATCAATTACAAATCTAACAGGACATTTTGCCCATGTACGAGTTTCATTAAAATCGGCAAACCATTTACGATGTAGTTTATTTTTAACATCAAATACTACATAAATTCTATTAGATAATGCAAGTTTAGACATAGTATCATTTAAATAAAAGTAAAGACATTATTACTGCTTGCGCAATAAATCCCACTCCAATTGTAATAATGTTAAGAGAATCTTTCAATACTATTGCTTTTACAAACAATAATACCAAGCCGGCCCATAACAAAAGAACAATATCAATACTGGGAGTATTATCACTCAATCCAGTCATCAATGCTAATAGTGACGGCAGGGTTGCACAATGTAAAACAATAGCTGCCAGCCACCCTAATGTATCTGCAGATATTTTATGCAGATGCACATCAAAAAATGTTTTTACCGATTCGATATTAAATTGCATTTTTATCTCCGTAAAAAATATGTCTGCCTATTTTTTCAATTCGAGGCAGTTTCCAACCTGGGCTCACATAGTCTGCATGATAGTATAGCGCATTCTTTAATGAGGGTAATCTAAAATTCTCAAGCAAAACTTTCTTTGCTACTTCTTCACTTTCTTTCCACAGCTCTCTATGTATTGGTCTTACTTTACTTACACTTTCACAATACCAACTAAATTGGCAAATGACTTTTTCATATACAATATTCTTCTGATGTACTACTCCACATACTGAACTGGCGAATTTGCCTGATGCTACTCGGTTCATTGTAACTTGCGCTACACCAACTTTGCCTTCAAATGGTTCTGATGCCGCTTCCCAATAAATGTTCTTTGTCAAACATTCTAATTGCTTTGTCTTTTCTGCGGCCGTCACATAATTAGCACCAAGGCCAATTCTGTTTTGCTTTAGATAATTTAATTTCTGAAAGCACACATGAGCTACCGCCCATAGTACTAGTGAAAGGCCAACTACCTTTAATATTTTTGCAGGTACATTGATGAACACCGAGGATTTCGGTTTTAAACTAATTTTCATAGTTTACTCCTATAGGTTTTCCCCTCTTAAAAACTAAGAAAACGAGTGAATTAATAGCACTGTTCTTTGGGGATTTTTGTTAATCACATGCTAATTATATATGAATTGACTCTAGAAGTCAATAAAAACCCGATCAGGTGCCGGGTCTTTTTGCCGAAACTTATTAGGCCGGTGTACCTAAGGCAGGTACTTCAACAGCTTTCCAATTTATAATGGACTCATCCCATTCATATCTTGTTCCAGTTGTTGTTTCTGTTGGTGGCACTGCCTCTGGTTGTGCCACCGGTGCACCCCAAACGCAAGTGTCTTCATTTAATGACCAACTTGGATAAGGCATTGGCGCATAAAATGCATCTCTGCCTGCATCATATACGGAACCGATGCCTGCATAATTTTTGCGCAACGGTGTACCGCCATTTCTATGCACGCCAGCGTATGTATTGTAGCTAGTTTGAACCCATGATGATGGATCGCCAACTGCACCCGAATTAATAAAATCTTGTTCAGCAACGATGACTTGTGATACGATGCCGTTCTCTACTTTAGCAAAATGTGCCATTTTTACCCTCCTTTAAATAAAACCTACCATGGCATCTTTTTCATACCAGGCAATGATTAAGTTGTTTTTGATGTAGATCATAGTTGGATTTGCATCTGTTGTTATATCGTCAAAAGTAATACGACCTTCAAATGCTTGCTTAGCAAGGGCAGGGTCGCTTGTACCTAAAATATCAGCGGTTATATTGGCCGGATTACTTAAGACGAAATCTGCTATTGTTGTTTGCATACTCTGTTATTTATATACTCTGACACCTTGTTTTATCCAAAATTACAGAGTTAATAGTATATTGGAACTCAATACAACATTTGCGCTACCATACATGAACCATTCGCCGATACTAGCGTTCGCGCCGCCTGAAAATTCCATTTTGTTTTCCTTAATGTCCGAATCTTGATGTAGCTGGCATTTTATACCTTTAAATTCTTGATATGAGTTTTATGTACACGGCATTGTACTTGCCCATTGTAGTAATCTTCTGTTTCTAAAACTCGTCTATCCATTTGTTCTCTTGCTTCTAAATAATTACATAGTCCTTTGTTAGGGCATATGTGTAGTATCTCTCTGATAAACTTATCCTCACCGTGGTTTTGCACATCTGTTCTAACCTCTTCAGATGACGACCAATAATCACGCCAGTCTGACTCGACTTTGAGGCGTTTTTTCTTACCCTTTACCATTTTGGTCTTACGAAACCAAAATAGCTTTTTGCCTATGTACTTACGACCCGTCACATTGTTTGTAATTAAATAAACAAATCCATATGCATCTTCAGGTATTACTTCTAACTCTGCATTATTGTATAACCACATTTTAAATACCAATATTAAATTAGTATTTATTGTTCGACAATCTCCCAAATATCTCCACCTGATATAAATTTATTTGGTTCGTTTCTGGGAGGTACTAGAAAGTAATCGTCAGGATCAGTCATTACGTCCTCGATTCTTTCTGTGGCAAGCCCGTTACCCATTTGTCCTGTTTTGTGTAACATCGTAGTCTGAATAGATTTTTTATATCTGTGTCCTTCAGACTCTTCCGTGGACATATATTTTTTTTGCTTTTCAGAGAATACTTGTTTCTGTTCCTCTGTCCATTGCCTTGAATTGGCACAAGCCCGGGAACAATAAGTCCCAGGTTTGCCGTGGAGTGTCCCGCATTTAGGACACGTCTTCGTCGTAGTTATCGAGGTCTTCGTATTGGGCATCCTTGTGTTCCTCTTCCATAGCTGAACCGCAGAAAGGACAATATCCTACCTTGTAATACTTGTCATCAAGATCGTAATTTATCTTGAAGACAGCGTCGCATTCGACGCATTCGTTGTGCTGTCTCTTTGCCATGATTGTCCTCTCTTTTTAGCTTCTGCATCAAATACTCTTAAACGAAGATCAGATGAACTGAAAAAGTGATCTCGCTTATTAAAGTATAATTCTATTCCTCGTTTCATGCAAATCTCTTTGCCTGTATATTCTGTATCTTTATATTCTTCTCCTAAGATGCGAACATCAATTGGTAAAGCCATAAAGATATCTTCTAATTCTTTTTCTGTTGAATAAACAATAATCTCATCAACGTGCTTGCAAGCTGATACCTGAATTTGTCTTTCAATGATTGACTGTACAGGTTTGTTCTTGGTTTGTCTATCAAGTGTTGGATCAACTTGAATCGCAGCAATTAGGTAATCGCATTGACGCTTTGCTTCTTCCAACATGATTACATGACCTGCATGGAACAGATCAAATGTAGAACAAGTTATTCCCACTCGTTTTGTAATTTTCATATTTTCTCCACTTCAATATTACACTTATTTAAAAATTCTATACCATCAGTATTCCTGTAGGTATTTCTATAGAATACTTTATTTATGCCTGCTATGTGTAACAACTTAGCACAATCAAAACAAGGTGCATGAGTGATGTATATTGTAGCATTTAGTCCTGATTCATTAGACTTTGCCAACTTACCAATAGCATTCATTTCAGCATGAATAACCTCTGGTTTTGTTTTCCATCTGATTGAACCCAAAGTATGAACTGGCCCACCCATGTCAATCACATATTCAGATTCTTCATGTATTTCATCCTCGCAATTATTATCCCAGCCAGCGGGGGTTCCATTATAACCTATTGAAATAATTCTATTATCTTTTGTAATAATAGAACCAACCTTCAATCTTCTAGAAGAGGATAGTTCAGCATATCCTTCTGCCGCTTTCATATGTGCATGATCAATCTTGTTCTGCATTCCATTTCCCTTCAGGACATTTTTGTCCCCTCATCAAAGTCTTACCCCAAATAGCACAACCGCATTTACTACATGCTTTGATGCCCACATAAGTTGTTAGGTGTTCGCAAGAATTGCAGATTGCTCGACGCTTATCGTAAAATGCAATTTTTATTTCTGTATTGCTATCCATTTTTTGCACCAATAATTAGGTTTCACTTTAGCGTCCCAGGTCTTACAATTTTTTGTACCTGGAACATAAGCATTACAATTTGCACAATTTTTATCTGTCTTGGCTTTATCATATAACGGTGGCAGATTTTTAGGAATCGGTGTACCGTCAGGATATTTTCGCTCTCTTAATTCTTTAAAGTTTTTCACGCCTTGCCCCATACATCTCCCCATGATCCGGTTGATGCTGCCTTGGCATAATCTGTTGATCTGTTCTCAAAGAAATTGGTATGTGTCGGTGCATTAATCATTGTTTCAACCCAAGGCAATGGATTCTTTTTACGCTTAAAGATGCCTTTAAGACCAAGACTAATTAGACGTCTATCGGCAATGTATCTAATGTATTCTTTTACTTCGTGTTCAGATAAGCCTGTGATTGCCCCAGTCTGAAAAGACAATGAAATAAATTTATCTTCCAAATCCACCATCTTCTCCGCAATCGTGTAGATCTTCCCTTTAAGGTCATCGTTCCATATCTCCTTGTTTTCTTCTACGTATGTACGGAATAATTTAATCATAGCTTCGGCGTGCTGAGTTTCGTCAACAATAGACCAAGTAACAATTTGTCCCATGCCTTTCATTTTACCATGACGAGGAAAATTCAATAACATAATGAAAGAACTAAACAATTGCATACCCTCAGTGAAGGCAGAAAAGGCGGCAATGTGTGCTGCTGTAGACTCCAATGTGGAATTTTGTGAAGACAAGTTTAACAAGTAGTCATGTTTGTCTTTCATTTCTTGATACTCAAGGAATTGATTGTAAGTTGTATCAGGCAATCCCAATGTCTCAATCAAGTGTGAATATGCTGCAATGTGTAAAGCTTCGCGTGCCGCAAATCCCAATAGCATCATGCGTACTTCAGGCTGCGGAAAATAAGGTAAGTAATTGTTAACATACCCACCAGCAACATCAATGTCTCCTTGAGTAAAGAACCTGAAAATATGTGTAAGGAATTGTTTTTCTTCATTTGTTAATTGTTTCTTCCAATCTTTTACATCTTCAAGCATTGGTACTTCTGTGTGAAGCCAATGACTTTGTTCGTGTTTTAACCAAGCATCATATGCCCAGGGGTAATTAAATGGTTTAAACGAATTACGTTCGTCAGTCAGTCTTGATTTAATTTTTTCCATTTAGTTGTAACCTTTTTGTACATTTTCGTTCTTTTCTTCACACTTGTTGCATTTACATTTTATACAATCACAACCTTCAGTTAAACATCTTTTATTGCAATGTTGTTCACAGCCACACTTGCATTTGTAACGTATATATCTTTCGTGTAGAAATTGTTCTGACATATTTGTTTCCTTTATTAACCTTCACACGCTAAACAGGTATCACCCTCAATTATAGCTTTCATATCCAACTCTTTAATAACTTCTCTCTCAATCTTTTTAGATACTTTATCAGCTTTACCGATTTTTTCTGAGCGGCAATAGTAAAGTGTTTTCAATCCTTGTTTCCATGCCATGAAATGAACAGCATGCAAATACTTAATATTCGAATCTGGTCTGAAGAATAAATTAATAGACTGCGCTTGATCTATATATTGTTGTCTATCGGCAGCGTGTTGAATAACCCAACGCTGGTCAATTTCCATAGATGTTTTAAAAACATCTTTGTTCCAATCAGACAACCAGTCTAAATGCTGTACTGATCCGTCATTAGCAATGATGCTAGACCATACTTCATTATACCAATCTTCCTTACGTGTCTTTGCTTCTTCATTAATGATTGCGTCTAGCCATTTGTTTTTGTTGAGCATTGAACCCGACAGAGTATCCTGTCTATATGCGTTCGCACGAAGGGGCTCAACAGAAGGGGAAGTATTACCCATAATGATAGAAGAAGAAGCGTTTGGAGCAATAGCAAGCATATGAGAGAAGCGGCGTCCAGTACCTGTCGCATCAGGTGCTTCGCCTCTTTCTTTACCCAATTCAAGATTTGCATTGTTTAGCTCTTTTCTAATTTTGCTGAAAATTTTGTGATTGGCTCCGACTGCCATTGCGGATTCCCATGGGAGATTGTTTTTCTGCAAGTAGGCATGCCAACCCAGCGCACCGATGCCGATACTTCTTTCACGCATTGCGGAATATTTTGCTCGCGAGATGGTGGGAGGTGCATTATCAATAAAATACTGAAGAACATTGTCAAGCATTTCTGCAACATCACGAAGGAAAAGAGGATCGTCTTTCCAGACATCATAGTACTCCAAGTTCAAAGAAGATAAGCAACATACCGCAGTACGATCTTTATCTGTAGGTAAAATAATTTCAGAGCACAAATTGGATTGTTTAATGCTTAGTCCCAATTTCTTTTGAAACTCTGGCATCATTCGATTGCTTGTATCTATGAAGTGTAGGTATGGTTCACCTGTTTGCATACGCATTTCAATAATACGTTGCCATAATTCTCTAGCAGGTACTGTGTCTCTGACAACACCTGATGATGGGTCTTTTAATTCCCATGTATCATCTGCATCTTTGTCTAACATACATTTCTCAACCAATAACATAAACTCATCAGTAACATTAATACCATGATGCAAGTTCAATGCTCGCATATTAGGATCACCTGTTGGTTTTCTCATTTCTAAAAATATGAGAATATCAGGGTGACTAATGTCCAAATAAGCAGCGTATGAACCGCGACGAGTCCTACCTTGTCTATAAGCAAGCGATGATGCGTCATAGGTGCGAAGATGAGGCATAACACCAACAGACTTATCATCAGCCGAACGAATTCCAATTCCAAGTCCAACACCGCCTCCTAACATTGATAACCAATTTACTTCCGATAAAGTATTGACCAAACCTTCAGCACTATCGTCGAGATAAGGTAAAAAACATGATACAGGAAGGCCACGCTTACTACGCCCAAAACTGAGAACAGGAGTAGAATAAGACAACCAATGTCTAGAAGAATACTCATATAATCTTTGCGAGTGCTCCTTATTGGAGCCGAATGCCTTAGAAACGAATGCAAATCTCTCTTGCGGGGATTGTTCCTCATCCTTCATGTAACTTTCTTTTAATCTTTTAATTCCCAATTCATCAAACAAACTATCTCTAGCATAGTCGACATTGATCCCATGGACTACATCTTTAGTCATCTTTACTCCAATTTTTAATTATTTTACAGACTCAAAAATACTTTTTTGTACTTGATACCATTTAATCCAAGCGTCTTGCTTTACTGCGCACTCGTAATACGTAGTATAATTGCTTGTTACTGTTTTTGCTACAGCACTCAATGCCTTTTCATCCTCTTTTAGTTTTTCTAAATCAGGACAAGGTGCCATTAATAACTGCGAGACCTCTGGGAATTTTGCTCTAACAGGAACGGTTGTTGAGCAACCGGTTAGAAGAAGTGCTATAACTAATAAAATATATTTCATTTTGCCATCTCCGCAGCATCATTATGTGCTTTAACAAATTCTTTGGGGATTATACAAGTGTTGTCATACTTGGTAACTTCCCTATCAATATATTGAACAACATCTTTACCCCTTGTTTTAATGTATTCAGTTTTCTTAACAACTTTTTCTACTATCTTAGTATTTTCTTTTGCACTTTCAACTTCAGCCGCCGCGACTTTTAATTCCATCTCAGCAATTCTAGCTTGCCATACCATATTAGCATTCAATCCACCTTCGAGGAATAGGCCAAACGCTACTAGCGTATAACCTAGTACCTTAACGGGTATGTTATATTTTGAGATAAGGGGAATAAAGCTGAAGAACATTCCCGCAAGCAATGCGAGAATGCCTGCACCGAGAATAGCATGAAAAACCCAAGTTGGTAAAAAAGTAAATATCCACATATGATAGCTCGATTGGTGTTTGTCTTTTATTTATTAATAGACAACTCTTACAATTCTTTAGCTAGGGGAAATACTTCAGATATAACCTTTGCACAGGCTTTTGCAATATCAATATGTTCTTTTTGTGTGCCATTTTCTGATCTTAGTTGAATATAGTGTATCCAACTTCTCAAAGTGCCAGCCATGTACAGTCTAGAAACTGTTAGACCTTCGGGCAAGACTGCTCTGGCTTGTTCTTTTGCAATACCATTAGTAACAGCCCAGGTATATGTTTGTTTTGCAAGTTTAATCATATCTTGTTGCTTTTCAACCCACATATTATTCAATTCTATATTGTCAGCATTAGTTAGATCTAGATCAATAGAGTTTTGTCTATTTGCAGTATCCTGCATTCTAGCCTCCCTGATATTAAAATCCAATTCCTGTGTAGGATCAGCATACCGCTGGCTGAACTCTTGGAATGAAAAACTTCTGTGTCTCAACATTTGCCTTGCAATGTCTCTTGTAGTTTCAATCTCAAGAGTCAATGACACCATCTCAAGTGGAGACCAGTGTTTATTTTTAATTAGATATTTAATTAATTTTTCTGATGTATCTTTATTAGTCTGATTAGATGGATTAGAAACTCGAGCACAAAATGCTACGAGCTCCGTCATATTTTCCGCAAAATATACTGCGGGTTGTGAATAGGAAATAACTTCAACCTTCATCGTAAAACTCCATCCCATCTATATGTTCTAATTGGTTTATCTTGTTCATATGTAATTGCTGCTTCCCAAGCATCTTTTGCAATTTGTTCCAAACCTTCTGCAGGGACAACAACTTGATTATATTTACTGGCTAGCCACCATGCTTTAAATGTTTCGTAATCTTCTGGTTTCATATCAATCCCATAGTCCTTGATAATATTTACCAAACAAACGGAATCCATTTGCCTTTCTAGATTGATGGGCGTCTAAACCCACATGGTCAATTTTAATTTTTTCCAATTGACCTAAAAAATCATGATTTATTTTTTCAACATCGGAATGATCAAAGAACTTTTCTTCGCTTTTTGTATCTAAATTTTGTTCAAATGCCCAAATCATCTCATTCAAAACCCAATCCCATCGTTTGAAATGGTTGTCATCAATATCATAATCATTTTCTTTTGCTGGTGCAGAGGTGCTACGAAGTTCAACAGGAACATCCTCATCATCTACACCTGGAGCGCCATGCTTTGTTTCTTGAAGTTGTTTAAGCATTGGAACGACAATATGAGAAAGAGTATAATCCATACTCCATGTATCCCATTTGTCAATCTTAACATAATTGATCTTAGGATTAATAAAATCAAGAACTGTTTGAATGCCTTCGCAAATAGGTTGTAAACGATCAACCCATTTTTCATATGGTGGATTGGGTTCATTTTTGTGATTGTAAAATATGTCGTCGTTTTTTTCCCAAAAACAGACAAATTTTAATATAGTATATGGACTGATCCAATGATACTTGTATTTGTTTATATAAACTTTCATTCTTTAACCTTTGTTACAAATGTATCAAATTTATAATCATCGCTCCAGCGTTTTGCGTAATCATTATCAATATCGCATAACGCAAGAACTTCTTCTTTATTCATAACTCTGTGAGAAATAATATTTTCACCGATATGTTCTTGGCTAAATTCTTTAGCTTCTTGCATTACAACTGTATCAAGTGCCCATTCAGATTTGCCTGCAGGTACCTCAACAACGTATCGTTGACGGAACATTGATATACACTCAACAAGTACAAGTTGTGTTTTAACTTTTTTCATAGTCCAGCTTCCATCCTTATTATCGACCCAATCAATTACATCACCTACATCCCAACCAACTTCTTTTAATATGTCATCACTCAAAGGCAAAACCAAATTGCCATCTTCGTCATTTACAAGTGTAATAATTTTTTTCATTTAGCACCTCTTCCATTCTGTAAATTTAACTTTTGCCTGTAACCCCGAAAAAATATTTTTAGATATGATTTTAAACGGGTCACGGTTATTTAACACCATATCATTTATATCTTTTTCGTCAATTGTCTGTGGCCATATAACTACATTATATTGTCTTTCAATGATCTTGTCAAGTATTTTGCAAACTTCTTTGTTCCTAGGTTGATTGTCCATTGCGACAATTAATTTATCTTTTGGTAAAGATAATGAATCAAGTTTACCAAATGTAGTACCACCGACTGCAATTGAATTTGGTAGGAATAAGCTATCAATAGGACCCTCAACTACATAAATCGGTTTTGTTTTATCTACGTCTGCAAGCCCAAAAATTAATAAATCATCTTCTTTAATTTTAATAGTGACATATCTTAAACTCTCACCCCGCAATGCTCTACAAGTAACGCCTGCCAATTGACCATCTAAATTATAAAATGGAATAATCAAACGGGGTTCTTCACCTTTAACATTCTCTCTATACTTCTCATTAAGTTGTGATATGTCTTTGATATTCTTAATGAAATACAGTCTATTAAATTTTTCTCTGGGGATTTTTCGCTTTAAACAGAATTGAACTGCTTCATTGTCTTCGGGTAAGGTATCAAGTCTATCCAATATTTTATCAAGAAGAGTTTCCTCTTTCTTTTCAAACACTGGTTCTTTCATTCTAAATTTGTCTTCAATCTTTTGATGGGGTTTATTTGTGGGCAAGCCTTCATTATATCTTTCCATCACATATTGATTATATTGAGAACCATCTAATTGTTTTAAGAATGAACCAAAGTGCATAGATGCACTACAATTATGGCATTTGTAATATAACTCATTTTTGGAGGCATAGAAATAGCCTCGCGTTTTATTTTGCTTTTTTGACGAATCGCCGCAAATGATACATCTGCAATTATACAGCCGTTCACTTTTTTGTTTGAATTGCGGTAAACGATTGCTAATTAATTTTAAATATTTTAGGTCAGTAAATAAAGACACAAAGACTCCTGTACGAAGCCTTAATTATAATATACTTTTGACTAGATGTCAAGCATTTAGAATAATTTTTCTAATTTCAAGTGAGCCAAAACATAACCAATAACAATAGCGCCGCCCATTATCATCCAGCGCCATTTTTCGATTGTGGTAATTTTTTCGGCAATTGCTTTATGTTGTTCCGTGCTAGCTTTATTTTGAGCGTCTAATTTCTCAATAACTTTATCATGTTTTGCTTCTATGTCTTTATGCAAGTCATCTCTCATATCGCTTATTCTATGGTGCAATGTAGCATAATTCTCATCTATTCGTTGTTCTATTTTTTCTAGACTACTAGTAATGGATGTAACTTGTGTTTCCAAAACGGATACGCGAATGTCGGTGTCTAGGTCTCTTTTAGTTGTAGTTGTAGATTCAACCATTTGTTTTCCCTCGTTTAAACATGGCGTTAACTACAGTCCATTTCTTTTGACCCTTCTTGCTTACTGGAGGATCTGTATCTAGACCAGCTACACCTGCGGTAGCCATTGCATTATTGGCAGCAGCTGCTGGGCCGGCACCAATTTCTTCATTGAATTGTTTGAATGTGAAAATTTTACTCTTATCCATAGCTTCATTTATTTCCTGAAGTTCTTTTGTTAAATCCTCATCTAGCCTCTTCAAGAATTTTTCTTCAAGATTTATAGACTCTTTACCGTTATTTAATTCTTCTCTAACTAAAGAATAAGCGGCAGCCAAGGATACTAATTTTTTATTTTCGATTGGTACTTTGTTTATGATTCTTTTCAATCTGAATACTAAACGATGCAATAAAGTATACGCATCTCTTTCTTCAACAGTATTCAAATCTCTCATACGCTTTATTTCTTTGCCTTTTGCATCTATAATGCCAAGACGAAAAGCCTCCGTATTTTCAAACGGAGTAACAAGCATATTTAAAATTCTGAATGTTATAAGTGAATCTACAAATTTTCCCATTTTATATCTTTTTTAAATCTTCTAAAATTTTTTCGTCTATTGGTATTTCCGTATCAAGTATTTCAACACCTGGCGGCACAATTACCTTGATTGGCATATAATTTAAAAATACCAAAAATGCTTTTATTTGAGGCCAGAAGTTTTCTTCCAATTTAAAGAACAACATTTTTGTTGTGGCTTCAATGCCAAATAAGTTACCAAGTACAATTATATGATTGAGTATCAATCGTTCTTTTAATTCTTTACCTACGTTGTGTTTTCTCAAAAGTCTTTTAATATACTTAAATCTTTTAAGATCATCGAGAAACTCATCCATGCCTTTGCAAGAAGGATTATCATAATTCTTTACTGCAAACATGGTAAAATTTTCTTCAGTCAATTCAAAATTCATATTCTTATTGTGTTAAGGTAAATGCCCCGTTTATTAATGTAACTGCACCAGACATATCACCGTCCGACTCTATACCAAAAGGATTATATAAAAATTTATTGGGAGCTCCCAATAAAGATCTTGTGGTTGTATAATCATTTGACGTATTTGTAGTATATATAACATTTGTAACTGCCGTTACGTTAGTGAACCACGTCTTCATTTGTTCTGGTTTTATACCAGGATTCATTTGCAAATATAACGCACCTACACCACATACTTGTGGAGCTGCCATTGAACTGCCGCTAATACTAACTTGTTTAAATCCGGAATCTTTGGAATAAGAAACTGCGCTGAAATCGTTGGTGTTACTACAAGCGCTCATAACATTTGAGCCAGGTGCCCATACATCAACGCCCGGACCTTTTTCGCTAAAGTTTGATACCTGATCTAAATTTGCCGCAAAAACCTTGTTATCAATACTACCAACTTTTATCGCTTGGTCATCTAAAGGACTAGAGCCTCTGTGATAGTAATAATCAGTTCCACCAAAAGTAACATAGTTATTATAATCTGCGCCAGCTGGAGTATCTATTTTATGGTAATTGTTGCCTGCGGCAATGATAACATGAATACCGTCATCTATCATTTCTTGAATGTCTACATCTACCTGCCCTTGACGAAAATTTGTAACAAAGTCTGCACCATTTGTCAAATTGACTAAGCCATAGTTTGCCCAGCGATAGCTAGCATTACCTGTAGTATTTGCATCATTATATGTAATGCCCCTATATGTTATTGATGATACAGTAGTATAGTTTAAACTATAGCCCCAACTCATATTAACAATGGTTGGTCTTTTAAATCCTGTTACGGGGTCTCTTGGTTTATTTCTATGCCATAGTTTGACAACGTCAAAGCAATCTGTAACTGAAATGCCTGTACCCGAATCGCCTGTGCCTTCAAGTCCATTGACCTTCAAAGAATATATCCTGGCATTCTTTGCCCAGCCAAATGTTCTGCCTGCAGCAATGCCCGCAACGTGTGTTCCGTGACCATCATAATCTCTGTAATGGTTTACACTTTGAGTACCACCTATACCAGATTCAGTATACCAATTTATCTGTTGTACTCTTGTGGCGCCATTGTTATCTCGAAACTCAGGATGGTTAACTTCAATGCCACTATCTTGTATGACAACATCAACACCTGTGCCATCTAATATGTAATCATAATTAGATGTGGTTGTAGTATTTGCACCATAATTGTTTATAGCACTATTGATTCTATTAAGACCCCAGTTTACTCTTGAGCCTGTTGATGAAGAACTTTTAGTAAAGTCATCAATTTGTCTACCTCTTAATACCATTATGACATCGTCTCTGTCTTTTAATGGTATCTCAACAGAATAAACTCTGGAGTCATCTTGTAGTATTTTAGCTTCATCATCAGTTAATGAATAATGGCAACTACGAAGGCTACCATCTCTATTATTGACGATGTCTACTCTTCTGTCCGGAACAAATTGCAACCCATTTGTATTGGATTCCATTTCTTGCCAAAAGGAGTCGTAGTCTACTCCTTTGTTTAAACTCACAATATATTCGCGCTCAAGCATTTTGTGTACCTGTTAATGGGAATTGTCTTAATTGGCCTGGCCATATGATTCTAACCGCACCGTCACTTCCATTTGCAGCTGATCTATTATCGCCACCAACGCCTCCGCCGCCGCCTGAGCCGGCCATAATTCCGCCATAATTAGATGAGCCATCGCCACCGTTTTCAGCAATATTTATTGAATTGCCGCCAGAGCCACCTACGCCATCAACCCCTTTACCATATATACCTACTCCGCCGCCATTGGCACCAACTACAACTCTTAAGGTGTCACTAGTATATCCTGCGCCGCCGCCCCCACCTCCGCCGCTATTTGGTGCGGCTGTATCACCTGATAAACTTGCAGCTGATGCAAGCGATCCTGTAGGTCTTTTACCTCTGCCACCATATCCACCTAAACCTGCATATCCTGCAGCACCGCCCCCGCCCGGTGGTCTAAATCCTTCTGTAGATGTATCTATTGTTCCACCAAAACCGCCGGCTGATCCTCCATCATATACTCCAGCAATTTGTCCGCCTGCTGCATTTGAGCTACCAATAACAATTTGTGCGGTTCCCCGTGAGCCGTTTGATCCACCACCTGCAATACAAGAAAATGCATTAGTTTGCCCACCGGCTGTACTTGCTTGTGTTGTTGTCCTTGCAACTGTAACCTGCCCCATACCACCTGCACCTACGACAATTGTATATTGTTGTCTTGGAATTACTGTTACGTTATTTCTATATGCGAGCGCGCCGCCGCCGCCACCGCCACCCACGCCAACTAAATCAGATCCTGCATCTCCGCCACCACCTCCGCCGACGCATACTACAGATATAGAAGTTACATCATCAGGACAAATCCAAGTGTAGCTGCCCGCAGAAATAAATTCATCTTGACCATATACA
>Ga0209354_10000180_pt1 | contig 31107 bp, 41 predicted proteins | sample LauGreSpBDMM15DD_2_FD_187562 | JGI IMG/M metagenome (GOLD analysis project Ga0209354, IMG submission 187562) | Freshwater lake microbial communities from Lake Michigan, USA - Sp13.BD.MM15.DD (SPAdes) (version 2) | ecosystem: Environmental > Aquatic > Freshwater > Lake | place: Lake Michigan...
TATGAGGGCTTTTATAATAGGCCTTATTTATGCCCTGCTTTAATTTATACGATTGGTTACGGCCATGTCTTATATCCCGAACAGGCAAGATTGCCATTAGCACAACGAAAAGCATATCCACTAAAAGCAGAACATAACAGAGTATGGAGCAAAGAAGAAATAAATGATTTACTTATTAAAGACCTTGCACGATTTGAAAGAGGAGTTACTATGTTATTCCCTGTGTCTTATCGATTTACTCAAGGAATGTTTAGTGCCTTATGCTCCTTCGCTTTTAATTGCGGGACAGGATTACTACAACGCTCTACTGTTCGCTCTGCTTTGTTACGCGGTGATAAGGATATGGCGGGTGCATCGCTATTGAAATATAATCGTGGTGGTGGTAAAGTGTTAAACGGATTAGTTAAGCGTAGGCAAGATGAATATAATTTACTAATGACATAGGATAAGACAATGAATAAGACAGAGATATTAAGAACTGCTAATGAATATATAAGTAAAGACCGACAGGCTACTCATGGACAAGCAGAGAACAACTTTGCAAACATTGGTCGATTATGGTCGGCCTATCTCAATCATCCAATTACACCTCAAGATGTTGCAATACTAATGACATTACTAAAGATAGCTAGATACAAAGGCAATCCATCTCATGTTGATAATGCAATAGATATGTGTGGCTACGCCGCATTAGCGGGCGAGCTAGGTCAAGGGGGTATAAATGAAATTAAGTAACAGAGCTAACTTATTGAATAACTTAATGTTTTTGGGGGTGCTAAACGAGCAAGCGCGAAACCAATCTTTCACAAAAGGGGTTTTTAAGGGGGGGTGTCTATAATGACTGCTAAACTTCCACCCGAACTTCACATAGTCAGAGGAACAAAAGGCGAAAACATGGGAATTCCCTTGCCTGAAAATTTACGCACAAGAATTCCTCAAGCAGAGTGGATGGATAATCCTGACGCTTGGAATAAACCAAAATTTGTTTTAGAAACTTCTAACTATCTTTATGATCTTTATGGTTTAGGTTCGGATCAAGATAAACATGCATTGGCCATGCTTGCAGATCAGATTGATACTTACATAGATTGCAATCGCCATATTGCCGTTGAAGGTTTAGTAACAAGCTTTAATGACGGAAAGACTATTGGGCCATCGCCTTATGTTTCTATTCGCAAAGAATCTTTAAAATTAATTGTTGTTTTAATGAATGAATTAGGATTAACACCAAAAGGAAGATTAAATAAAACAAGCACCAATCTAAATACTAATTCAATGATTGGAAGATTATTACAAGGGCCACAAGTTAAAAAATAATGGATTATAAGATAGGCATTAAATATGCCAACGATGTTGTTAAAGGCAATATAGAAGTTTGCAAAAATATTCAGCTTGCTTGCCAACGCTTTCTAAACTTTATGGAAGATAAGCAATGGGAGTTTGAATTTATCCCTGAATATGTTGATCATGTTTTAAATTTTGTTTCTGTTCTTAAACATACTAAAGGCCCTGATGCTGGCCAACAAATAGAACTGCAACCTTTCCAAATAATGCTTATATGTGGCATCTATGGATTCCGCCACAAAAAAGATCATGATAAAAGAATGACAACTGATGTCATTGTTTATATACCTAGAAAAGCAGGTAAGTCCACACTAACTGCAATCATTGGCTTATACGAATTATTATTTAATGAAGCTGGCGCAGAGGTATTTACTTTAGCAACCAATCGAGATCAAGCAATGATTGTTTTTGATGCCGCTCGTTCTATGATTGAATCTATGCCTGAAGAATTAAAAGCTTGCTATCGAGTTTCCAAATATGAGATTGGAAAAACCAATGATGCTCAAACTGTATTTAAAGCACTTTCTCGCGACAATAAAAAATCAGGCGATGGTAAGAATGCATCATGCGCTATCATAGATGAAGCCGCACAGATTGTTGATCGTAATTCTATTGAAGTTATTCATTCAGGTATGGTGGCCCGAAAGAATCCGTTAAGAATTTATATCACTACCGCATCGTTTACTAAAGAAACTAAATTCTATGAGGACTTAATGGCTTTTGAAGCTATGCTTCATGGCGAAGCACCTGATAATCCTAAATGGTTTGGCCTGCTATATGGACTTGATCCAGCAGACGATTGGCGAGATGAAAAAACTTGGGCTAAAGCAAACCCTATGCATGGCATATCTGTTTATCAAGATGCAATTAAAGAACGATGCGAACAAGCTAAATTAAAACCTGCGGCACTTAATGAATTTTTATGTAAGACACTTAACATTTATGTTAGTGCTAATACCGCATGGATTGATAGACAATATTGGGATGATTCTATTGGTGAAGATAAGCCTGATCCTGAAGCAGTTTTTGTTGGTTTCGACTTGGCGGCCACTCGCGACTTAAATGCAGTATGTGTATTAAAAAGATATTCGGAAGAAGATTACTATGCACACTTTCAATTCTTTTTACCCGAAGAAGGTTTAGAATTAATCCCAACTCATTACCGACCAATCTTTGATCAAGCAGTTCGATCAGGTATTTTAAAGATTACTGAAGGCAATGTTATGGATGATAGAGAAATATCTGAATATATAAAACAACAAGCAACGCTTTATAATGTCAAGGAAGTAGGGTATGATGCTTATAATGCCGCTTCTTTAGTAGCAAGATTGTATGATTACAGTATTCCCGTTAAAAAAGTAGGACAGGGTATGGCTGTTTTAAATAATCCATCCAAGCATACTGAAAAATTAATTATGCAACATCAAATTAAACATAGCGGTAATCCGTTTGTAGGATGGCAATTAGGTAATTGCGAAGTTTATGAAGATGTGAATGGCAATATTAAGATTCGCAAGAATGAAGCTGATAAATCAGCAAAGGTTGATGGTATAATAGCGCTTATTATCGCTATGCATTGCTCATTGGATAACCCATTTGTTTCTAGTGCGTTTGGCTTTAGAAGCTTATAAAGGAAAAATATGGCTATAACAGATATTTTCAAAAGAAAATCAAACAAAAACGCATCAGAAAGTAATACATTATTTGGCCAAACTGCGTTAGGAAACAACATCTTACGCAATGTTCAAGGCCAAAAAAATCAATCAAATAATCAATTATTATATGTAACTACAAGTTCTGTGAATGCGGCTGGTCGCGTAGTCGATATGTCTATGCTATCACGCAACTCAACTGTTATGGCTTGCGTAAATGCTAAAGCTCGCGCATTAGCTCAACTACCCATTAAGATTATGGCTTATGATGAAAATGGTAAGCTAGTTGATGCGGTTACTGATCCTAATGTTTCAGCTAGAGATAAAGCTAAAGCAAAAGCAGTTTATTATTTATTAAACAATCCTAATAACTATCAATCTGCATACGAGTTTTGGTATCAATGGTCTATGTGGTATGATCTCTCGGGCGAAACATTCACTGCTTTATGGCGCAAAGAGCAAACTAACTCTACGCTAACCCCAATGGAAATGTATCTTTTAGATTCAACCTTAATAACCGCTCAAATCACTCCTACTCGTTATCCTACTTATAGATTATCGACTAGCACTTATGGTTTTAACAAGGATGAGCCATTAGATTATTTCCAAGTTATTCATGCAAGCGAAATGGCCTGGCAAGGTAGCGCTGGTTTCAATAAAGGTATTCTAGCGACAGAGCTTGTAAGCTTGGATCAAGATATTGACCTCTATTCAAACTTTATTATGCTGAATGGTGCTAAACCAAGTGGCATGTTTGTTACAGACCAAGTTATTCCTGATGCTAAATTTAAAGAGATTGCCGCAAGATTAAAAGAAGCATGGACTTCTCTTACAGGTTCTAAATCAACCGATTTATCTAAACCAGGTCAAGGTATGTTGTTAGATAACGGCATGAAGTATATGCCATTAAATATGCTAACACTTCAAGATGCTGATGCTCGCGCATTAAAAGAACAAACGATGAAGCGTATTTGCGGATTGTTTGGTGTGCCGCCATCTATGTTAGGTATTGGCGAAAGTAAATATAACAATACTCAAACTATGCTAGATGAATTTTATAAATCAACAATGTATCCAATGATTGTTAATATTCAGCAGAAATTTAAGGCATCTCTACTAAATGGCTATCCAAACCTTTGTATTGAATTCCAAACTCAAAACTTTTTAAAAGGCGCACCGCTTGATCAAATGAATTATGTCGTAGCAGGTGTGAATAATGGTATAATCTCACCTAATGAAGCGCGAGAATATCTTGGCAAGGGAAACTTTGAAGGCGCAGACGAATTAAAAGATACATCAAAACAAGCTAGGCCTATTAGTGGCACTTCACCGCAAGATACGGGTGGCGGTGGCAACACTTCTAGCGTTGGCAAAACAGGTCAGGCAGGTAAAGCCTAATGACATTAAAAGAGCTACTTGACAAATTAACTCAATCCGCTTTGAAAAGAAAAGCAAAGCCGATTGAAACTAACGGAATGAAAAAAAAGGGAGTTCCAATCAATGATTAATAAACTAAATTTTGAAAAGTATTTTTTTGAATCAAAAGTTGCATTAGGTGTTAAAGCCGATGAAGCTTCCGATTATAGTGGTGTGATTGAAGCGACAGTAACAACTTTTGGCCCTAGAGAAGGTGCTGATGGTCGTAAATTCAATTATAAAGCTGAAGGATTTGCTGATTGGATGGATGAATTTATGAAATCAGAAAAACCTTTGCCAATGTATTTCCAACATAATGATATGTCAATGCCAGTCGGTGAATGGTATGAATTTATGATGGATGATGAAGGCATGCACGCAAAAGGTAAGATGTTTGTCAATACAAGCATGGGTAAAGATTTATATACCATTATGAAGGAAAGCCCAAACCTTGTTGGCGGTGTTTCTGTAGGCGCTTACGCTGACGAATATTGTATGACAGATAAAGAAGGTAATGTTTTAGCAGACGATGACGATATGGATGAAGCTTATTTCCAAATTACTAAAGGCGGATTAAGAGAAGTGTCAATTGTTATGCAACCAAATAATTTAGATGCTGAAATCTCGAAATTAGAGTGCTTTAGAGCCGATGGTTCTTTAGACTTAAAACTTATCGAGAAAGCATTGCGTGATGCAAAACTTTCAAGAAAAGATGCGACCACCGCATCTTCAATTTTCAAACAAATTTTAGAAACTCGTGATGAGCCTAAAGTTAAAGTTGAAAATACACCTATTCAGAGTGAATCCGATGCGGTGGTAAAACAAGAAGAAGAATTGCTTAAAGCTTTTGAGCAAAGAGAACTTCTTAAACATCTTAACAATCGTTTAAAAGGATAAATCATGGAAAAAATCATTGAAAAATTAGACGCTATAGAAGCGGCAAATTTAGCGAAAGTAGCTGAAGTAACAACTACTGTCGATGCTAAAATTGCTGAAACTGTAGCTTCTTTTGATGAAAAAGTAGCGGCACTTGAAGCTAAAGTTGCTTCAATCAACGCAACTCCAGTAATTAAAACATATAAATCAATTTCGCAAGAAGTTAATCGTATGGTTAAAAGCCAACTTGCTGAATTTGTAAAAGGCAATGGCCGCGTAGAAAAAGAAATTAAATTATTTGAAGATGCTGGTCAATATGACGCATACCTCAAAGAAGCTTCAACTCTAACAGGTTCAGGCGCAGGCATTGGTGGTAGAACTGCTTATGATCCAGTATTTGCTTCATTGCGTTTAGAAAATCCTATGCGCGGTGTATCTCGTTCAGTTGCTACTGATGGTTCTACATATCAATTTAGAGCTAAAACAGGTGATGCTGGCGCTGGTTGGGGTTATGGTATTGTTAATAATACTGCGGCTACAACTGAAGCAACTGCAATTTGGCAATTAAATCTTAAAGACTTAAATGTTCAATTTCCAATTAGAACTGCGGCTTTAGATGATATCGATGGTTTAGAATCTAATGTAGTTTCAGATATGTTAGCTGAATTTAGCCAACGCGAAGCTATCAGTATGATTACAAACAACGATCAAGGTGCGGCTACTGCAACAGGTGGTGGTGGTTCTGACGGCTTACGCGGTCTTAATCAATATCCAGGTGCTAATGCTACTTACACAGGTGGCACTACATCAACTTCATCTTTTGGTTCTTCAGGAACGGCATCAAGCGATGGTTTGCATAATTTAGCAACATACGATCAATTAACAACTAACGGAAATGCATTAGCTAATAATGTTGTTTATAAAGACATTGTTAATTTTATTTATGCATTACCACAAGCATATTGGACACCTAATGCTAAATTCATTATTAATCCTGTTATGCTTGCCGCAATTCGTGGATTAGTTGATGATCAAAAACGCCCAGTTTATGTTGATGGTTTATCTCGCGATGATGGTATTGTTGGTAAATTACTAGGTTTTGATGTTGTTGTTAATACTTATGTTAATGCACCTTCTAAAGCATCAGCATCGGCTGGAACTGATAATCTCTATCCAATGTATTTTGGTGATTTTACTAGAGGTCATACTATTGTTGATCGTTTAAACATGGTATTACGCCGCTATGATCAAACATTGCCAGGTTCTATTACTTTCTATGGTGAAAAACGATTAGCAACATCTATTGTTGATCCTTTCGCTTTAGTTCGTTACAGATCAACAAAAACTGCTGATCTATAGCATTAATGTAATACGGGGAAAAGGCGGTTTTATCGCCGCCTTTTTTTCTTAATTAATTAGGAATAAATATGAATACATCTGAAAAAATTTTAAATGGCATTAAACAGGCTTTAACTGAAGGTAAAGCTACAGTTAATTTTACTGATAATAATAAGACCAAAGATGTAGAAGAAGCATCAACGCTAACAGGATCAGGTTTAAATATTGGTGGTCGAGTTTATTTTGATGACGCTTTTGCCGCTTTAAGATATGCAAACCCATTTAGAATGGGAAGCCGTCAAGTTACATACACAGGATCAGCCGCTCAATTCGTGGCTAAAACAGGTAATGCCGCAGACGCAACAAACCCATTTACATACCCTGTAACTGCCAATAGTGGTAGCCCAAATATTGCAACATCAATATGGCAATTACCCACTAGAGTTATTACTGCACAATTACCAATTAGAACTGCCGTTATGGATGATATTAATGGCATTGATCCAGCTATCTCTAACGACTTAATGCTTGAGCTATCATCGCTAGAAGCACAGTCTATGGCTATTAACAACGATCAAGCAGGCTCAACAACAACAACAACTGGCGGAACTGATGGTTTGCGCGGTCTAGTAACTTACTTAACATCCACTTCAGCCGCATCTTATGGCACAAGCGGAACTGCTATAACTAATGGTATTCATACTATTTTAAAAGAAGAATTTTCAGCTTCAGCAATTACTTATGATGACATTGTTAATGCGGCTAATTTATTGCCTGGTCAATATTGGGCATTACCTACAACTGCATGGCACTTACATCCTTCTTTAATTGCTCAATTAAGAAAATTAAAAGGTTCTACAGGTGGCGCTCCAATGTTTGTAGAAACAGGAACGGAAGATGGCGGATCATTAGTTTATTTATTCGGATTCCCAGTAATTGTTAATCCTTATTTAGACGCTCCAGCCGCAGGTAAGATTTCAGGCGTGTTAGCAAATTGGGATCAATTTATGACTATTGCTGACGCAGAGGAAATGAATATTAAACGCTTTGATCAAACTGCACCTGGTTTTATAACTTTATTTGCAGAAAAACGATTAGCATCAACTGTTAGAAATCCGTTTGCAGGTGTCTTTTTAGTAGGGGTTTAATAATGAGCGACACGCTTGGGCAAGTGCCGTATGGAACTACTCGCAATCCGTTCAACTATGATAAGTTTGAACAGATTAGTCGCGACTTAACTACAAACTGGTTAACAACTGAAGAAATAGCGCAACAGTTAAATTTAGGAACTGATGAATCGCAAGATGCGTATTTAGAAAGTTTAGAATTAGCGGTTCGCATGCATATTGAAGATTATCTTGGTATGTCAATTTTCCCGACATCATATAGGGTTTATTATGGCTTATCAGCTAATTTTTCAACGCCTGTTTATTTAGATTTGCCAGTCACAAGTTATGTTGATAAGTTTAATAGCGGTAATTTAAGCATTACAAAAGTTGCTTATTACAATGGAAGCACACCAAGCGTTTTAACAACTATTGCTTCAAGTAGTTATTATTATGATTCGACAGGAAATAAAGTTGTATTAAATAGCGGTATTCCATCGGATGTAAGCACTTATAGAACAAGCCCTGTTATTGTTGAATATACACAAAATGCAAACTTTACACAGGCTTATCCTGTAATTAAGCAAGCTGGTTTATTATTATTTACTCATCTTTATAATAATAGATCAGAATCAGTTGCAGGTGGCTTGCAAAAGATTCCTTATGGAGTGGATTGTTTATTAAGACCTTACAAACCATTGGTAATGTAAATGGCAATAACAAAATTTGAAACAGTAGAAGTTAATAATTTGTCTTTTACCACAAGCAGTTATGGTGAAACACAAACAACTAAAACTCTTAAATTTACAAGTAGGCCATTAATATCTGAAGTCAGAGCTAATGTAGCTACTTCAGAAAAATTTAGAATATATAGTGATTTGGTGCAAATGAAGTTTAATTACACACCATATACTAGAGATATAGTAGATAACGATAATTTATATTCAATAACCTATCAAAATGTTGATTGGCGAATAGCCGATTGTAGTGTATCTAATGATAGAATGAGTGTAACTTTGATATGTTACTTTAACAAACCAAGTGTAGATGTATAGATGGCAACTCAACAAGATGTTAGGTTATACGCACAGGCAATACAAGCACAATTATCTAGTATAGTTACGCCTGTTCCTGTATATGCTAATTTCAATAGAAATTTTGCAACGCAACCTAAATTTATTACTTGGCAATTAAGAGATGTGCATCAACCAGTTTATACTGGTAATGTTCAAAGTATTAAAGGCATAGATACACCTGTTTTTCAAATAAGTGTATTTACTACAGAAATGGCAGATGGTTTTAATATTGCAAATACTATTTTGCAAGCATTACATGGTTATAGTGGAACTTTTGGTAATGTTACTTATAATTTTAAAGTTTCAAAAGCAGATGTAGTGTGGTTATATCATGGATACGACAATGAAATTGGGCTTCATAATATATTTATGGATTGCACTATATATATACCAACATAAGATTTTTTAATTTTTTAATGTGAGGAAATAAATTATGGCACTTCCAAATAAAGTTTTACCAGGTTTTAGCGCAAGTCTTTATTGCCAAGCTTCAGCAACACCAACACCTTTAACAGTAGCTAACCTTTCTGTATATGCAAGCGTTTCAGCTTTAGCAGTTTCAGCAAATTTATTGCCTGTAGAAGCTATTCCAGCTTTTGGTCAAGATGATGCAATGGCTAACTTTAATGTAGCAGGTTCTCGTCAATCTGACAAGATTCCTACACAAGCCGCTCCAACATCAATGACAATTACTGCCGCTTGGAATCCAAGTGACGCAAACCTTTTATTAATGCGTGGCGATGCATACAACGGCACAATCGACAGAACATTTATTATTTCTGCAACTGATGGCACAAACATTGTAAATTATGCTTTTAATGGTCGAGTAGGTCAATTCACAGTTGATCCTAACCCAACGGCTGAAGCTAAATGCACATTTACAATTCATCCGCGCGGCAATCAATATGGTTGGTCAAACAACGCTTAATAAGGATTAAATATGAAATTATCTGAAGCTATTGAATTATTGACAAGCACCTATCAAAGCCTTGATGCAGTAGCTTTAGGCTTGCCTGTCGATGCAAAAGAAGTTGCTGATGCTTTAGCAAAAGCTGATCCTGATAGTGCTGAATATGTTGCACTACAAGCATTAGCTAAAGTTAATCCTTATGAAAATACAAAAAAAGAAAAGGTAAAACAAAATGACGACTACAATCAAGAATAGTGACGACTTATTAAGTTATTTGGTATCCCAAGCTGGTTCAGGTCAAAAGAACTGGTTTGGGTTTGCCCAACAACGCTTAACAGGTATTAATCTAGCGCATGAGATAGCTAAAAATCATGCAGATAAATTAACGCCTGAAGAATGTGTTGATTATGCTATTAAGCTTAATAATGCGGTTTACCATAAAATAATTAAGGCAGACTAATGAGCGTTAAATTTGCCGTCAATGGTTTAAAAGAAACTCTTGATGCATTTAAAGAATTTCAAGAGCAGTTTGGCGATAAAGACGCAAAGAGCAAGGTATTAATACCAGCAGTTAGAGAAGCCATGAAGCCTGTATTGGCTATGGCAAAAGCATTGTCACCTAAAGACACAGGCGCATTGGATCGTTCTTTATATATCACCGCAAGGCGACCTACTAGAAAAGATATGAAGTCAAGATATGTAACACCAAAAGATTCTGTTATATCTCTCGTTTCATCTCAACCAATTCCTAAAAAATTAAAGCAACAATTTCAAGCTGAATATGGTGATTTAAAAGGCAAGGAATATAAAAAGGCTAGAAGAAAATTTTATACTGAAGCTGGCGTTATGTTTGATGCTAGAGCTATAGCTAATGAATTTGGAACGGCTAATATGTCAGCCAAACCATTTATGCGGGTATCATTAGAATCACAAGCTCAAGCCGTTGCGTCAAGGTTAGGTTTAATTATTAAACAAAAAATAGATTCATACAAAGCTAAAAAATTAACAACATAAGGAAAAGATATGAGTAAATTAGGATCAGCACTCGGTAAAAAATACGAGGAAAATAGATTATCGGTATTAACTAGATCGTTTGAATTAGGCGATCATACATTTAAAGTAAGAGTGCCAAGCGTTCAAGAAATTGAAGCTATTTATAATTACTTTAAAAATCCTAATGAGGAAAAAGTTGAGCTTGAATATCAAAGAATGCTAAAAGAATTTGATGGCCTTAAAGAAAAAGAAGGCGTAGAGATAAAAGATAACGATATGGTTATTGATGGTAGGTCAATGAGAGAAACTGCCAAGAATAAACATATATTGCAACATAGAATAGTTGAATATATTAAATTTCTAATACCTGAAACTGGATCATTAGAAGATATAAATTATGAAGATGTAGAAACTGAATTTCCATTATCTGTTCAAATGACTTTAGTGGAAAAAATTAACGAAGTTATTAGCCCTGAATACAAAGACATAAAGTCAAAGTAGTAGGCTCGTTAAGAACCCAAGCGCGGGCGGCTATGGTCTTTAACGGGCATACAATACAAGATATAGACGCTTTAGATGAAGCAACCATGAATGAAATAACAGTCATGTATGCGGATGGGTTAGTTGGAAATAGAAGCTTATTAACTATGCAAGGAACTCTAGTTGCTGGAGTTTTTAATTATTTAAAAGCAAGTAATAGTTCACCCTATACTCTAAAAAGCGTTTTAGGTAGTGCTTATGAATATATTTATGGTATAGAAAAGGCTGATCCTAGCGAATCTTTACTTACATTTATGTCACAAGCGCCTGACTTTAAAATGGATAGATTTAAAGGTAAATAACAATGGCAATTATTTCAAGGTTAGCGGTTTTACTTGGGCTTGATGCAGGCGAATTTAATGCCAATCTAGGTAAAGCTAAAGACAAAGTAGAAGGCTTTAGTATCGGCGCAAAAGCATCATTGCTTGCGGTTGCCGTATCTTTTGCCGCTTCCGCTCGTGAAGCAGTTAATTTTGCCGACAGAATTGAGGAAGTATCAAAAGCCAATGATATGTCAATTCAATCTGTATTGCGTTTGTCAAGCGCATTGCAGTTAAGCGGTGGCAATAGCGATGATGCTGGTAAGCTTATGGCATCATTCGCAAACAAAGTTGATGAAGCCGCGCAAGGTGGCGAAAAGGCACAAAAAGCTTTTACATCTATTGGTGTATCTCTAAAAGATTTAAGAACTCTCACTCCCCAAGAATTATTTGAAAAAACTGCAATTGCTTTAGCTTCCATTGAAGATACTACGAAAAGAAATGCTACGGCTATGGATTTATTTGGTCGAGCAGTTCGTGGCGTTGATATTAAAAGTTTAGGCGATCAATTACAAAACAATAAAAATAAATTTGAAGATTCAGAAAAATCTTTTATTAGGATTGCTAATTCTATTGATCGTTTAGATAAATTCTTTTTTAATTTAAAAATAACTATTGCTAATGATGTAGCGCCAGCTTTTGATAATTTAACTTTAGCTATGGAAAATTGGCAAAAAAAATCACAAGGTATTGTTGATCGATTTGCTGAAATTAGAAAAGAAGCTGGATGGTGGGCGGCTTGGAAAGATAAGGAAGGTATTGGCAAATATGTTGCTCCAAGTCAAAGAGAATTTGGATCAGTTCAAGGTGCTAATGTTCCTGGCATTATGTCAGGCATTGGTGGCGTAGCCGCAGATAAAAAAAATATTAGAGAAGTTACTGAAGCAAAAAATAAAGAAGCTGAAGCTGAAGCAAAAAAAGCTAAAGAAGCTTTAAAAAGACAACAAGAATTTTACGATAAAGAAATATTAATTAGCCAAGCCAAAGGCGAAAGATTACAAAAAGAAAATGAATTAGCTTTTGTTTCAGAAAATGAAAGAAAATTACAACTTGAATTGTTTGATATAGAACAAAAGCGCAAACAATTAACTTTAGGCGATCAATTTGGTCGCAAGATGACTGAAGATCAAGCTAACGCTTTTGCTGAAGTAGAAATAGCCCGCGCAAAAGAAGCATATCAAATTGGTGAATCACAAAGAAGTTTTGAGTTTGGCTGGAAAAAAGCTTTTGCAAGTTATACTGATAGCGCTACTAATGCGGCTCGCATGGGTGAACAAGCATTCGTATCAGTAACACAAAATCTTGAAACTGCATTAGACAATTTTGTTCAAACAGGAAAATTAAGCTTTAGTGATCTTGCTCGCAGTATTATTTCAGACTTAATTAAAATTCAATTAAGAGCGCAAGCTACGGCTATATTTAAAGGTTCAGGATTAGGCAATTTGCTTGGTGGTTTTTTTGGTGGCGCTGGCGCAAGTGGCGGCGGATTATTTTCAACTGCACCAAGCGCAGGTGGACTTAAATTTTTAGCTGACGGCGGCCCTATTTCAGGCCCAGCTATTGTAGGTGAGCGTGGCCCTGAATTATTTGTGCCTAACACTCCAGGCACTATTATTCCTAACAACCAATTAAGTTCTATGGGCGGTGGACCGCAAGTTGTGTATAATGGACCTTACATTGCTAATATGAGCGCTATTGATACACAAAGCGCAACACAATTTTTGGCTAAAAATAAACAAGCAGTTTGGGGCGCTAACCAATCTGCTCAAAGATCATTACCGCAAAGCAGATAATATATGGCTACATTAAATCAAATATTAGCAATATCTGAATCAGTAGGCATTAATGACCATAGATTTATTGGTCAAATGATGAGCCGAAATCAGCGCGTTGCTACTTCCGAAATTCTTACTGTTCAACCATTTCAATTTGATATGAAGCCAATGAATTATTTGCTTTATAGTCAAAACAGAGCTTTATTATCTAACTTGCGTGAAGTGGATCGCCAATATGAATCTTATTTAAATTTTGGTTCTACAGGTTGGTGGAATTATATTGCCTATCAAGGCGATATGTCCACCGCTCAAATTATTGCTTGTCAATATCAAACATCTTCAGCAAACAAAACTATTGTATTAGGTTCGCTTCCAAGCATTTCCTCAACTGCATACATTGTTAAAACAGGCGATTTTTTACAGATTGATCGTTACGCTTATATAGCAACTGCCGATGTTCAAAGAGGTTCAGGATCAACTGTCAATATTCCTGTGCATAGAACCATTATGACTACATTAACAAGCGCTATGGGCGCAGTTATAGGTCAATATGGCACTACACAATCATTAGGTGGATTAACTTATATTGGCGTAACATTCCCTGTTATTCTTACAGAATATCCAGGATATAGTTTTGTTCCAATGACTAATGATTCATTCATATCATGGAGTGGATCATTTAAAGCAATAGAAGCGGTTTTATAATGTCAAACGATATAATACCAATACAAAATACTAATAACATAAGGATGGCAGATTTCGTAAGAGTTACGACTGCTAGTGGCGTTTATCGTTTTGCAACAACTCCTTCTGTATTAACTATTCCTGCCGTTGATGCTCAACCTTTTGATGCTCTTGGTGCATTAGTTAAAATTAATGATGTTCAACGCGACATTAAATCAACTGCCAATGAAACAACTATAACTTTAGTCGGACTTGATACCGCATTATTGGGATGGGTATTAGGACATGATATTAAAGGTTCTTTAATTGAAATGTGGCATGGATTTTTTGATGACCAAAATGAGTTAATTACTACAGGCGGATCAGGCGGTCTTTATAAATTCTTTACAGGCTATATTAGTTCCTTTTCTATTTCAGAACAATATATGGAAGAAGCAAGAGCGTATGTAGGCATCATAACCGCTTCAGCATCTAGCATTCAAATCATTCTTCAAAATAGAACTGCTGGTCGTTATACTAATAACAATGCTTGGCAATTTTTTAATCCTGGCGACACTTCAATGAATCGTGTTAATTTTATTGAAACTATTAATTATGCTTTTGGCAAAGAAGATTGATTAGAAAAGCTACAAAATACGATAAGACACAATTAGCCGAAATGTTAAAAATGTTTCGTGATGAAAGTCCTATTCAACAATATAAAGAATTAAATAATTATGATTATATTTATTCTCTAATAGATAGTATTGTTGCTGGTAGAGGTGTTATTTTTTTAGAAGATAATATAGGGTTTATTATAGCAATTATAACGCCTACAATATGGTGCGATAAAACTTATGCTATGTATGAATTAGCTTGGTATGTAAAACCTGAATATAGACATAAAACAATAGGTTATAAATTATTAAAAACATATATTGATTATGCCAATCAATTAAAACAAGAAGGCAAAATTAAATTATTTACTGTTACTAAAATGACTACTAGCCCTGATCTTGATTATTCAAGATTTGGATTTAAAAAAATAGAAGAAAACTGGATGCAATGAAAATAGTTTTATTTATTATTAATTTCTTTATATTCTTTTTGCTATGCGCGCCTGCATTTGCAATTGGAACTATTATTGCAACTGCCGTATTATCTGCTGGAACTGCTGGCTGGATTGTAAGCACAGTAGCTTTTGCAATCAATATGGTTGCATCATCTATTCTTTCTAAAATATTTGCTCCCAGTATTCCAGGACAAGATAATCTTAACGCGCAACAACCTAATCCTGGTAATAGACAACAACTTCCACCTGCTGGCGATAATAAACTTCCTGTTATTTATGGATCAGCTTATGTGGGCGGTATTATTACCGATATGTCCATTACTGAAGATAATCAAGATATCTATTGGGTAATATCTTTATCTGAAGTAACTAATACAGAAACAGGCGGAAGTCCTGATACATTTACTTTTGGCGATGTTTACTGGGGCGGCAAAAAAGTAATATTTGGAAGTGGCTCGGCAGTAACAGGATTGCTTGACGAATCAACAAGTGAAACACAAGATGTTACAGGTTATATGGATATATGGTTGTATCGTAACGGATCAAGCCAACCTACTAATACTGCTACATCCGCTATTGATGTAATGAATAGTGCTGGTCTTATTTATACTTGGGATGCTAATAAATTAATGAGCAATACGGCTTTTGCTATTGTTCATCTTAAATACAATCAAGATAGAAACTTAACTGGATTAAATCAAACTAGATTTCAAATTACCAATTCAAGAACTGCGCCTGGCGATTGCTTTTTAGACTATTTTACTTCTACAAGATATGGCGCGGCGATTCCTGTAGCTAATATTAATACTGATTCATTAGATGATCTAAATACATATTCAAGCCAATCATTTACATATATTGATTATGATGGAAATACAACAACCCAACCTAGATTTACATTTAATGGTTCAATAGATACTAATTTAAAAATCATGCAAAACATTCAAGCAATGTCAGACTGTTGCGATTGCTTGGTTAAATACAATGAAATATTAGGTTTATGGGGTGTTATTGTTCAAAGCCCAACTTATACAATCGCTATGGATATTAATAACACTAATATGATTGGCGGAATTACTGTAACACCTATTGATCTTAATAATTCATTTAATATAATTGAAGTTAAATTTCCCGATGGTTCTGCTAAAGACAGTTTTAATTCAGCTACATTTGATTTGGCAACTATTGATCCAAGTCTTTTATTTGCTAATGAGCCTGTCAATAAACAATCAGTTAATCTTTATTTAGTTAATAACAATGTTCAAGCTCAATATCTTGCTAACAGAATGCTTGAAGCGGCAAGAGAAGATTTACAAATTCAATGTGAAATTAATTTTATAGGTCTTGAATTAGAAGCTGGCGATATTGTTACAGTTACTAATGCCAATTATGGTTGGGTAGCAAAAGAATTTAGAATTAATAAAGTTATAGAAAAATTTAGCGATACTGGTCAGGTTACTGCATCGCTTAATTTAATGGAATTTAATGCACAAGTTTATGATGATGTTAATATAACTGAATTTACACCTAGCCCTAATACAGGCATTGGTAGCCCTGTAACATTTGGAACTGTGCCTGCACCTGTAGTTACTGCACAATATCCTAATATTGCTATTCCTAGCATCTTTGTAACGCCAACATCATCAAGTGCTGGTATTACACAATATGCTGAAATTTGGTATTCAGCCTATCAATATCCTACGACTAGCCAATTAATATTTGCTGGCACTACCGCTATTCAATCCAATGGTAATCCTTATGGATTAAATGAAGTTTTACCGCCTGTTGAAATATCTAATCTTCCTGCTGGTAATTGGTATTTCTTTAGTCGTATGGTTAATGCAATTGCTTCAAGTAATTATTCATTAGCTTCAACATTATTAGAATGGCGACCTACAACATGGCAATATCAAGAAAGATATTTATCTATTGCTTATGCTGACGATATAGATGGCACAGGGTTTAATTTAAACCCTAGAAATAAATTGTATTATGGATATTATAATACTTCATCCACTTCACCTTCTAGCAATCCAGCCGACTATGCTGGCACTTGGACATTAGCCGATCCAGCGTTTGGCACAAATATTTATTTAATTTATGTCAATAGACAAAACTTTAAGTTTAGTTTTGATACAGACTTTGCAACTTACGCTTCAGGATCAGGTGCATTCGTGCCTTCAACAACTGCTAACTTTGATCCTAAAATATGGTCAGCTTTACCTGATGGAACAAACATAATTGATTTAAGACCTTCTACAGGACAATTTATTGGTGTAGGTAATACAACCACAGGCACAGGACAAATTAAAATTACCAATACTAATAATGGTCAAGTGATTGCGTCATTAGATGAATTCCTAGACTTTGGTGGTCCTACAATTAAAACAGGAACGCCTGCTACATTAACCATTGACATTTATGGTCGCGTTGTAGGCTTTACAACACCTGATGATTTCTACATGACTATTAATAGCTTTGTAGCAACCTCAAGTCAAACTGCATTTAGCGTTACAAGAAATGCTAATTATATTAATGGTCAATGTTGGGTATTTCAAAATGGTTGTTTATTAAATGAAGATGAATACACAGATACTAATACAACTGTTACTTTAGATACTGGCGCTGCTTTAAACGATCAAATAGATATTGTTTCATTTAGAGCAATCTCAAGTGGTAATTTTTATGCTTCTACATCATTGATTGTGGATAGTGTAGCGGGTTCTGTTGTAACTTATGGTTCAACTGCATTGCCACATCAATTAATTAATGCTGGCGATAAAATGACATTTAGCAATACAGGAACGCCAACACAATATACAGTCGCAAGTGTTAATTATGCAACTTATCAAATTACATTTACAACTTCCGTAACTGCATCTAATGGCGATTCTATTTATATTTATCGTGCCGCCGCTTCATCATATCCTGTATTTAGCAGATTTAACGCTTCATTAACTAATGCTTCATCTTATACACCCACAGAATGGTCTTTCTTATCAGGATATGAATTACCATTTATGAATGGCACAGTCGTTCCCGATCAAGATTATGATATTGTAAGTAATACTTATACCAATTTACCAAACACAACAAGCGGCACTTTATCCATTATTCAATTTACTGCAAACAATACAACAACACCTACAGGCACACCTGTAAATTCGCCTGTGTTTTCAGTTATAGGACAAGATACTTATGAATTTAATTACACAATTGACGCTTTTAATTTATACGGAAATGGGGTATTATTAGTCGATCCTGATGATTACACTACAGGGATAACAGGGCAATATACATTAACAACTGTGCCTGATACTAATATTACTGTTTTACAACAACAAACATACGCACGAGCTGGTGCGGCATAAGGATTAATAATGACGCAAGCCTTTAATTTATCACAATTTGCCAACAAAGTAGATTCAAGCGGTCAAGCCGATGCTTCCACAGGATTTACAGGCACAATTTCAACATCTAATTTACCTACTGTTCCTACCACTAAAGGCGGAACAGGATTAACGGCAGTCGGAACTGCTGGTCAAGTATTAAAATCTAACGGATCAACATTATCATGGGGTAATGTAGCTGGCACAATTGCATGGCAATCTGTTCAAACTGGAAACTTTACTGCAACATCTAATTATGGTTATCCAGTCAATACAACTTCAGGTGCAATAACAGTAACACTTCCAGCAAGCCCTACTGCTGGTGATATGATTTCTATCATTGATTACGCTGGAACAAGTGCTACTAATAATATTACACTAGCAACTAATGGCAATAAAATTAATGGAACAACTACAAATAGAGTTATACAAACTAATCGTGAAGGTTTAACTATTGTATATGCTGATGCTACACAAGGATGGGTAGCAGTAAGTGATGTATATTCATCAACCCCTTTTGTAAATGCTCCATATACTGCATCCTATCTTGTAATAGCTGGCGGTTCTGCTGGTGGTTATGATGGTGGTGCTGGTGGTGCGGCTGGTGGTTTATTGACAGGATCATTATCTATAACAAGTGGTTCTGTTTATACTGCAACAATTGGTGCTGGTTCTACCGCAACAACTTCTAATCCACAACCAAATGGTTCTAATTCATCATTAACTGGTGTAACAACAGCATTAGGTGGTGGTGGAGCTGGCGGTTGGTTTAATGTATCAGGACTTTCAGGTGGTTCAGGTGGAGGTGCAGGAGCTAATACTGGTTCTCCTGGAGCTGGAACTGCTGGACAAGGTTTTGCAGGCGGTAATGCATTTAATGGAGGTGGCGCTGGTGGTGGTGGTGGAGCAGGTGCAGTAGGTGGTAATGGTGCAAGTGGGGTTGGTGGAAGTGGAGGTAACGGCGCTCAATCATCTATTACTGGAACTGCAACTTATTACGCTGGCGGTGGTGCTGGATGGACTGATGGTGGAACTGCTGGCACAGGTGGTTTAGGCGGCGGCGGCAATGGTATTACTACTAGAGCAGTAAACCCTAATGCAGGTGCTACAAATACTGGTTCAGGTGGTGGCGGTGGTGGTGGCTCTGGAAATAAAGGCGCAAATGGTGGATCAGGTGTTGTATTTCTTTCTGTTCCTACTGCAAATTATTCAGGAACAACTACTGGTAGCCCAACTATAACAACATCAGGTGCTAACACTATTATGAAATTTACATCATCAGGCACATATACAGGATAATTAATGTCGCAAGCATATAATTTAGGAAAGTTTGCTAACACCTTAAATACATCAGGTCAAATTGATGTAACTACAGGCATTACAGGAACATTTCCTACAACTAATCTTCCTACTATACCTATTAACAAAGGTGGCACTAACCTAACAACTGTTGGTGCTAATGGCACAATCGTATCAACTGATGGATCAGCTTATATTTACGGATCAGCTTCAGGTGCAATTACTTGGGATACAGTTAAAACTTCATCATTTACTGCCGTTGCTGGATATGGTTATTTAGTTAATACCACTTCATCAACAATTACAATAACTTTACCAGCAAGCCCTAGCATTGGACAGTCATTAGTTATTGTGGATTATGCTGGAACTGCGGCAACTAATAATATAACTGTTGATCCTAATGGATCAAAGATTAATTCTAGTGGTGCTAATGCAGTTATTAACACAAATAGAACAGGATTAACTTTTGTTTATATAGATGCTACACAAGGTTGGCTTGCCCAAGCTGATGTTTATTCAGGAAATCCACCTTTTTTAAGAACAGTTTTAATTTCATATCTTATTGTAGCGGGCGGTGGCGGTGGTGCTGGCGCTGGCGGTGGCGGTGGTGGTGCTGGTGGTATGCTTACAGGATCAACAACATTATCTGTAGGAACTACTTATACTGCAACTATTGGTGGTGGTGGTGCGGGGGGCGCTGGAGTATATAATAGTGCATCATCAAGAGGAACAACTGGAAATAATTCATTATTTACAGGATTAACTACTGCATCGGGCGGTGGTGGTGGCGGTTCAGGTCAAGATTTTGGTGTTGGAACTGGAACTGGATTATCAGGTGGTTCAGGCGGTGGTGGTGGCGGAGCTAAAGGTGGATCAAATTATGCTGGTGGATCAGGAACTTCAGGTCAAGGAAATTCAGGCGGAACGGGAAGTGGTTCTGCTGGAGAATATGGTTCTGCTGGTGGTGGTGGCGCTGGTGTAACTGGTTCTAATGGATCAGGATCAGGATCAGGAAATGGCGGTGCTGGATCAGCATCTAGTATTACAGGATCATCAATAACATACGCTGGCGGTGGTGGTGGTGGTGCTTACACAGGAAATGTTAATGGGACTGGTGGCGCTGGTGGTGGTGGTAAAGGTGGTGGTTCTACTGTTGCTACATCAGGAACGGCTAATCTTGGCGGTGGCGGTGGTGGCGGAGCAGTTTCATATACCGCTAGTGGTGCTGGAGGATCAGGCGTAATAATATTATCAATTCCAACTTCTTCTTATTCAGGAACAACTACAGGATCACCTACAATTACAACTTCAGGTTCTAATACAATTATTAAATTTACTGCTTCAGGATCATATACCGCATAAGGTATAATAAGAATAAAGGGGAAATATATGTCGCATTTTGCAAAAGTTTGTGATGGTAAAGTGGTTCAAGTTATCGTTGCAGAAAAAGAATTTTTTGATACATTTGTTGATTCAAGTCCTGGTGCTTGGATACAAACATCTTATAACACTTACGGGAATCAACATCCTGAAGGCAGACCATTAAGAGGTAATTATGCTGGTATTGGTTATACATACGATTCAGTTAATGATGTATTTTATGCGCCACAACCATTTGCTTCATGGCTTTTAAATGAAACAACATGGACTTGGGAAGCACCTACACCAATGCCAACTGATGATAAAATTTATACTTGGGATGAAGCTATTACATCTTGGTTAGAAGTTATAGTATAATCAATAAATAAGATAAGACCATCGCATTGCGTCAGAGAGATGCTTGCGTTATTAACCTTGTAAGGAAAAAAAATGGCTATCTTTAATAAAAATACACTTCAACAAGTGTCGGGCTTTGATAATGAAATCATTGCAGGCGAGCTTGTTTATAATCAAAAAACTTTTTGGAATTTAGCATTTAATAATGATGGCACACCTGTTGATTTAACAGGCGCTACTATTGATGCTTCTATAATTCGCAGACAGTTATCTAACATCCGAGATAGCCGCTATGGTCTTACTTTTGACATAGCAGATTACACACCACCACCAAGCCCTGTATCTTTAACTATTGCAAATAGAGTTGATGCTTCAGGAACTTTTACTCTTATTATTGACGAATCAACATGGTCAGTTATATCAACTGATACTCAATTAGATATTAACGCCGATCCTTGCGTTGGTTTTTCAGGTCGCATTAAAATTTCATTCCCAGCTTCAGGATCAACTCCCGCTCAAGATATGATTATCTTTTTATTATTTCTAGTTCGTTCTGATGGCGTGGTGAACTAAATGGCTAACTATAATATTGATGTTGTTGATAGTAATAATTTAACTGTCAATGTAACACCTACTGCTACAACAGAAATCACGATTGATCGTGGCGTTCAAGGATCACAAGGTCCTACAGGTCCTACTGGTCCTACAGGCGCTCAAGGTAATGTTGGGCCTACAGGCGCTACAGGCGCGACAGGTGCTACAGGAAATATTGGACCTACAGGAAGTCAAGGCATACAAGGACCTACAGGTGCAATAGGACCTACTGGAGCTATTGGACCAACTGGCAGTCAAGGGATTCAAGGTCCTACTGGCATACAAGGACAAACAGGACCACAAGGCGTTCAAGGAATACAAGGTGTAGAAGGTCCAGTAGGTGATACTGGCGCTACAGGACCACAAGGAAATATAGGCGACACAGGCCCGACAGGCGCACAGGGAGCGACAGGAAGTGTTGGCCCAACTGGCGCTAATGGTTTAATTGGACCTACTGGCGCTCAAGGAAATACAGGCGATCATGGCCCTACAGGTCCACAAGGGATACAAGGTATTCAAGGACCGCAAGGTGATATTGGCCCTACAGGCGCTCAAGGTAATGTTGGGCCTACAGGCGCTCAAGGTCAAATTGGTGCAACTGGTCCTCAAGGTGAAGTCGGCCCTACTGGAGCGCAAGGTAATATTGGCGCTACAGGACCTACAGGAATTCAAGGCGATATTGGCCCAACTGGACCACAGGGCATACAAGGAATTCAAGGCATTCAAGGTGATATTGGTCCTACTGGTATTCAAGGCAATATTGGACCAACAGGCCCTACTGGAGCTGAAGGCGCACCATCAACTGTGGCTGGACCTACTGGAGCTATTGGACCAACTGGCGCACAAGGTGATCAAGGAAACACAGGACCTACTGGGCCACAAGGAGTTCAAGGCGATCAAGGATTTGTCGGCCCAACAGGACCACAAGGTGTTATAGGACCAACTGGCGCGCAGGGTAATCCAGGCGCGGGCGGAACTATAGCTGACTGGGGATCATTTTGGGATACTACAACTCAATCTGCAACTATCAATACTGCAACCGCAGTAACATTTAATAGTTATGATCCTGATTCTCATAATGTATCTATTGGATCACCTACTTCAAGAATTGTATTTGCTGAAACAGGAACTTATAGCCTTACTTTTTCTATTCAATTTACAAACACTAGCACCGCTTCAGGAACAACTCAAGTTTGGCTAAAGAAAAATGGCACAAATATTCCTGATACTAATTCTCATTATGATGTTCCTGATAAACAAGGAAGCGCTTTTTCATCACAAATATTAACTGTCAATTTTGTATTTGAAATAACTGCAAATGATTATATACAATTATTTTGGCAGACTACTAATGCAAATGTTTATTTAGAAACTCTTGCCGCAAGCGGTAATTATCCTCTAACTCCTTCAGTTATTCTTACTGCAACACAAGTAACTTATACACAAAATGGACCAACAGGTGTGCAAGGACCTACAGGCGCGGCGGGTGGCACAGGACCTACAGGTCCGCAAGGAATACAGGGAATACAAGGTATTCAAGGTGATATAGGACCAACAGGTCCTCAAGGTGAGATAGGTCTTACTGGACCTACTGGCGCAAATTCTACAGTTGCAGGACCTACTGGCCCGCAAGGTGTAATAGGACCAACTGGACCAACAGGATTACAAGGAATTCAAGGTCCAACTGGAGCGCAAGGCATACAAGGCGATCAAGGCATACAAGGCATTATAGGACCTACAGGGCCGCAAGGTGACATTGGAAATACTGGGCCAACAGGTAGTGTAGGACCTACTGGGCCACAGGGTGAAATTGGACCGACAGGTGCGGCAGGAACAAATGGAAGCACAGGACCGACAGGACCACAGGGTAACATTGGACCTACTGGCCCGCAAGGTGATCAGGGTATTCAGGGTGTGGCTGGCGATACTGGCGCACAAGGGCCAACTGGACCTCAAGGAAATGCTGGAGCTACGGGTGGCATCGGGCCAACTGGACCGCAGGGTGATATAGGACCTACGGGTGTAGGTGGACCTACTGGACCTCAAGGAATCGTAGGACCGACTGGTTCAAATGGACCGACAGGACCTCAAGGCGTTCAAGGCATACAAGGTATTCAAGGCGATACAGGTGCGGGTGGGCCAACAGGACCGACAGGAAGCACAGGCATTGTTAATTATGATTTATTTACTGCTACTGCTTCACAAACAACATTTACAACTTCAGCGACATATACATCGGGCAAAATAAATGTATTTGCAAATGGTGTTAGAATGGTAAACGGAACTGATGTTACAGTTACAAGTGGCACTCAAGTTGTATTTGCTACAGGATTAACGGCAGGAACTACAGTTGATCTAGTATATTAATAATTAAAGGATAAGATAAGATGAAAATAGCGGTATATGCCATATCAAAAAATGAAGAACAGTTTGTAAAAAGATTTTGTGAATCAGCTAAAGATGCAGATTTAATTTTAATAGCAGATACAGGATCAACTGATAACACAATTAAGTTATCTAAAAAACATGGTGCGGTTGTTTATGATATAGCAATTAGCCCTTTTCGCTTTGATAAAGCTCGCGATGCGGCATTAGCACTTATTCCTAAAGACTTTGATGTTTGTATATCATTAGATTTAGATGAAGAATTGCAACCAGGCTGGCGCGAAGAAATAGAAAAAGTATGGAAGGATGACACTACTCGATTAAGATATAAATTTGATTGGGGTGTCGGCATAGTTTTCTATTATGAGAAAATTCATGCTAGACATGGTTATCATTGGCATCATCCATGCCATGAGTATCCAGTAGCAGATAAAAGAATTAAAGAAGTATGGGCGCAAACGGATATGTTGCTTGTGATCCATAAACCTGATCCAACTAAATCAAGAGGACAATACCTTGATTTATTATTATTGGCGGTGACTGAAGATGCTAGATGCCCTAGAAATGCATTTTATTATGCAAGGGAATTAACCTTTTACCATAAATGGTTAGATGCAGTAGTGGCTTTAAATAAATATTTAGATATGCCTGAAGCTACTTGGCAAAACGAAAGATGTTATGCCATGAGATTGTTAGGTAAATGCTATGACGCGTTAGGTCAAAATGGCATTGAATGGTATAAAAAGGCTTGTAAAGAATCGCCTAATACTCGTGAACCTCATGTTGAATTAGCTGAATCATATATGGCTAAAAAGATGTGGCGCGAATGTTATGAAGCCGCATTAAAAGCATTAGAGATAAAAGATAAAGAATTAGTTTATACAATGCGACCTGATGTTTGGGGTGCGCTACCGCATGATTTAATTGCGCTCTCTGCATACAATCTAAAAATGATGTGTGAAGCGCGACATCATGGTGAAATTGCAGTAGAATTAGAACCTGATAATGAAAGGTTAAAGACTAATCTTGAGTTCTATAGAAACGATTGATGATCATTTCGATTTTTTACAAAATAAAACAATCAAAGATATTGGCGCTGATTACTACGATAATAAAAATTATTTGGTTATTTTATTATCTGATGGTTCTATTTGCTATATATCTTCTAGCGGCGATTTGTTTATGGCTATCGAGCGCCATCTCATTAATTAGTAGAAAGAAATAATATGGACATGCAAGAACACACGAAACATGTATTAGATACAGTTTCGGGAATTACAGTTTTAGGAACTGTTATGAAATTTTTACCTGCTATTGCGGCTTTGTTATCAATAGTTTGGTATTGCATAAGGATTTTTGAATGGGCGCGTTCTAAATTTAAAAAATAAAATAATGCCCTTAAAAGATAAAAGCAAAACAAAAGATTATTTAAGGGCTTGGAAAGACAAGAACCGAGAGAAAAATCTTTTTCAATTAGCTAGACATCGTGCCTTAAAAAAAGGTATTGAATTCAATATAGAAATATCCGATATAGTTATTCCTGAAATATGTCCTATTCTTGGACTTCCTATTAAAAAATTAATTGATGGTAATCGCGATTTAAGTCCTAGCCTTGATCGCATAGATAATGCTAAAGGTTACATTAAAGGCAATATTCAGGTAATATCTTTTAAAGCTAATGCTATGAAACTTACTGCTAATAAAGATGAATTAATTAACTTTTCTAATTGGGTAAGGGAAAACTATGAGTAAATATTCGGAAGCTGGAAAAGGATCAACTAATAAGCTTAAACAAAAAAGCTTGTATGATGAGAACTATGAAAAGATTTGGGGCAATAAAAAGAATAAGCTTTATGAGGAACGCTATTATGATTCCGATGAAACAACATCATGGGATCAAGATAAGGTTGATATGATTGGTCTTAATAACAATACGGGCGATCACTACATTAAATAAAAAAGGGGCATTTAAGCCCCTTAATTATTTGTATATATAATGTATATATTATTTATTCATTACATACATAGTTACTTCAAAGCCAAATCTCATTTCTGTTGCTGAAGGTTTAGTCCACATAATAAGCTCCTAAAGTTATATAGAATTTTCATTCTACAAACTCATTGTTTCATATTGATTAAAAACAAACCTCAAGAAAATCATTAAAATGGTAGGTCAGCTTTATCTGATCCATTTATTGAAGTTACTTCAGCTTTAGGTTGAGGTTCTCTCATTGTTACCCAGCCGTCAAAATTGACAGGGATTGATTCAATAAGAAGTGAAGTGCCGCCTTGTTTATTAGACATTGCTACACCGACTTTAGTCCAGCGAGCTTTAGTTTCGCCATTAGCGTTAGTGTATTCACCTGTTTTAGCGATTAGATCATGGGTTATTGCCATTTTGTATTTCCTTTAAGTTATTTACGATAGTTTCTATTTCAGACAAAAAAGCGATCACCGCATTTTGCATGGCTTGGATATACTTATCATCTCGATAAATACGCTTTACGAATCCCTGTAAATGATCGGGCATTTCAGGATCATAGGATACAAGGTCGCAAAATTCTTTTTCAGGCATACAGGCTAATTGCCATTGCACCTGGTCATAATATTGTTCTAATTGTTTACCGCCTGTTAGGATGTTATCTAAATGATTTTCAGGATTGGGTATCTTGATTTCAATTAAAGAATTAGTAGCTTCAACAATACCATCAGGCGAACATTGACCGCCATTAATAGATGGGTGTAAAACGATTGCTACTTGATCCACAAAGGTATTATATTTAACTTCATACCATGCCCTAGCCATAGGTTCTAAATCGATTCCTCGTTGCATTGCAGGCGTTTTATAGGTATCTAACTTGCGCCCTGTCAATCTTTCCCTAATCAATTCATTCTTATATTTTCTACGAGTTAAAGATTCAGCACCACTTCGACCTTCAGTTAAAACATCAGCAACCCTTGAGCCGCCAATCTTACCTATTCTTAAAGCCATCCATTCAGGACTGCCTTGTTCTATACCTCTAATTATTCTATCCATTTAAGTTCCTATTTAATTGGTTTATCTAGTTTCTTGGTTAAAGGTGCTAACAAATATTTATCACCTAAAAATCTTTTTAAAGCTTCAACTTTAGTTCGCCTAGCTTCAGCTTGCATAAGTTCTTTAGCAGTTGTTTTAATGGGATAACCATAAACATTACGAATTACAGGATCATCAATCATAGCTCTGCCTTTCTTTTGTCTTTAGCTTCAATAACCATTTTAGATAGAGTGCGATCATTCTTAACTTCACCCATTACAAAATTATAATTAGCCTGGAGTTCCTCTAAAGTTTCGGAATGATTAATTCTTTGAAGATAATCTGCGGCATTAAGCGCGGCGGATTGGCCATCGTCATCATCAGCATAAAGAGCGCAAAGACTAGATATGGAGTATCGGCGGATATAAGAAATTGCTGATCCTAATCCTTGCGGATCTTGTTTCTGAATAGGACAGACGGCAGTATCCTCAATCCATTCGCCCGAACTATGGAGTAATCGAGTTGTTAGATGGAGTTTATTGTCGTCTGATGGGCTTAATGATTGAAGTATTGCAATACCATTATCATTGAGTGGCTTTTTAACCGCTTCAATAACTGAATTAATATTGGCATACTTGGATTTAAAATGAGGGTTAGTAGAATCTTTAGCGGCAAATCTAATTTCTTTTTGCGCGGATACTAAAGCTTCAGCTATCTGTTTGATGCTTTCGGAAGTTTTCATCTTATCTTGTCCTAAAAAGTTTCGTTAAATTACATGCGATATTGTATCGTTATAAGCCCATTTAGCAAAGCTATCTCTTTCATAATTTTCAGCTATAAACTTTGCAATTCTTTTAATTTCCGCATCATAAACATCTTTAATGCGACCTAGCTTATCATCTTTACGATCATAAAGAATATTTTTTACTTGATTTTGAACTTCAATCTCATCGTAAAAATCAGAAAAGACTTCAGCATTAAAAGTAATATGATATTCGATTAGTTCTTGCAAAGATATATGAGGTTCTAAATCCAAAAAGTCAGGATCAGGATTCATCATAGTTTGAATATGAATCTTGTGTTGCATCTCTCGTTGCTGGTCAGACATATTTGCCCCCGTAACTTGTTGATTTTTCGTCATATTACACCCCTTTTAAGAAATTGTCTAGTAAAGGTAATAAGACATAAAGCCATAAGCCAAAGTAAGCCCAAAATGCAACTGCAAAAATAATAAGTTGTTTTGTTTTTCTTGTCATGTTATTCCCCTATTTCAGATTTGTAAGGATCAATTTGTGTTTGCACATACTCGTAATTACCACTTTGCGAATTATGCTTGAGTTTTGAATTAGGTGCAACAAATTCGTATTTGTCGGCAGTCCAATTATATTTAAGCTTGGCATCTTTAGGAGCATAGTTATATTTGTTTTCAACCCAATTATAACGAAGCTTTGATGATTCACCCCCGACCGCTATGATCGGGAGTGCGATTAATAGTGCGGTTAGTAATTTTTTCATACCGCACCCCTAATTATTTGACCTGTAATTACATCAACAACTGTTTCACTTGAATCAAAGTTTGCATTTATATCGCAAAGTTCTTCCTCTGAATAACCATTTTTTTGACGCATTAAAATATATTGTTTTAGGAATGCATCATCTTCTTCAGATTTTGTTGCAAGGCTAATTGTAAGTGTTTGTTCTGAAATTTTGCCATCAATCCAAGCTAATTCAAGAATGTCGCGCGGTGGGACAGAGTTGTTAGAATTCCAACGGATAACGCCATTAGCGTCATGATGATAATCATATTGATCAAGTTTAGCTACAAATTTAAAGTCTTTTGTTTGAAGTTTCATTTTAGTTTCCTTATAGTTTCTTGTTAATAAATTGTGTTGCTAGGTGTTAATATATACCTATTAATAATTATTTCAAGCTTTTTTAAATATATTTATGAAAAATAACGAACACCTGGCACAGACTTTGCTTATTAAATGGTTTAGGCTTCAATATCCATTAATGGCAAAATGCTTGTTTGCTATACCAAATGGGGGCGCTAGGCATATTGGAACGGCCTTAAAATTAAAAGCTGAAGGGGTAACGGCAGGGGGATCCGATTTATTCCTTATGATTCCAGCAAATGGGCTTCATGGCCTATTTTTAGAGATGAAAGCCGATAAAAGTGCAAGATTACAACAAAATCAAATAGACTTCCTTAATCTAGCAGAATCAATGGGTTATGGTGCGGAAGTCGCATATGGGTTTGAGGAAGCTCAAAAAATAATACAAAAATACTTGCACGAATCATAGAATTCGTTTAATAATAAAAAAGACAAGATAAAAGAAAGGTGAAACTAATTGCATTATTATCAACACAACATCGCGGATTACCGCAAAGATACAACACACTTAACATTGCTGGAGCATGGATGTTATCGACAACTATTAGATCAATTCTATCTTGATGAAACACCGCTCCCTTTAGAAGAAGATAAATTATTTAGATTATTTAACGCAAGGACTGAAGATGAAAAGAATGCTATTAGGAATGTCATTAATGATTTTTGGACTAAAACTGAAGATGGTTTTATTCAAGGAAGGTCTAAAACTGAAATTGATGGCTATAAAGAACGCATTGAAGTAGCCACTAAATCCGCAAAGAAGCGATGGGACAAGGGTTCTATGCCAACCCAATGCCAACCCAATGCTAACTCACTAACTAAAGAACTTAATAACTTAATAACTAAACAACCTATAAATACATACATATCCAAAGACTTCGATGTTTTTTGGCAGGCATTCCCTAAAAAGAAGAAAAAAGAGGATGCAAGAAAGGCTTGGAATACGATAAGACCTAATATAGAAGAAGTGTTGAAAGCTATTGAATGGCAGAAACAATCGCCTGAATGGTTTAAACAGGGTGGACAATTTATTCCGTATCCCGCTACATGGATACGCTCCCATTCTTGGGAAGATGAAAAGTCCGTATCAGTAACATTTTAGGAAGAAAGATGATAAATGAAATCTTATGTCTATCAGCAATTATGTTTGGTGAAGCAAGGGGTGAGCCTGATATGGGCAAAGTTGCAGTTGCTTATACTGCGATTAACCGCAAAGCCGATCCAAATTATCCGAAAACTATTTGTCAAGTAATGAAGCAACCCGCTCAATATCAGTTCCTTGATTACGGGATGCCAACTAAAACACAGATAGCTTATTTAGAACCGCTTGCAAAAGCGATTTTAGAAAAGAGGATAGATGATCCAACAAGGGGGGCAAAATTCTTTCATACGAAACAAATGCCAAAACCTTTTTGGGCAAGACAAAAGGAAGTTAAGATAGCTATAGCAAATCACATTTTTTATTAAATAAGAAAAGGACAATATATGACAACAGATAATACAATGCCATCTCTTGAGCTTTGGGTGAAACAGTTACAAGGATCACTTGATGTTCAAGAGATAGCTAAAACTAAACCAGCACCAATTGACGATGTAGTAGCTCCCTATTCGGTATTTTTAAGACATTATGATAAAGTTGGACTTTGTGCGGCTACAAATAAAAGACGCGCTAGTCGATGTAATGTAGAATTTGTATTTGATGGAAATACTCGTAAACTTAAAAATGTTAGAT
>Ga0209354_10000185_pt1 | contig 30744 bp, 40 predicted proteins | sample LauGreSpBDMM15DD_2_FD_187562 | JGI IMG/M metagenome (GOLD analysis project Ga0209354, IMG submission 187562) | Freshwater lake microbial communities from Lake Michigan, USA - Sp13.BD.MM15.DD (SPAdes) (version 2) | ecosystem: Environmental > Aquatic > Freshwater > Lake | place: Lake Michigan...
ATCAGAATTAAAACTATCTAAATCTACTGTTTACTTAAATTGTAAGAAGATTAAGAAACACCTAAAGGATAACTTAGATAACCCATTTAAATAATATGAAAAATAAAACAGCAACTGTAGTTACAGCACACCAACCTTACTTTGGATATCTAACCAAATTATTAGATACATTCTATGAAAACGTAGAACAACCACATGACATATATGTTGTGTTTAGTAATGAATATGAAGCACAAATATTTTCAAGCGGATATAAAAAGAAATTTAATAAATTAGTTATACCTGAACACATGAGAGGATATAGTAGTATTGTAAATGTAAAGAAGATAGGAGCATTAGCTACATTGTTTGACAAATACGATTGGATTGGAATATATGATTGTGAAACTGAATATGTTAAGCCTGTAAACTTAGATGAACTTTATGCGGAAATAGGAAGTAGAAAATGGGTTAAAGGGAATTACGCAGATGTAGGTGGTGGGATAATAAAGAAAGTAGCAACCCTATTAGGATTAGATACAAATAGAAGGGTAATAAACGAAACAAAAGATTTCAGCTTGTATTGGTGGTTTCAAGACATTCCAGTATATGATACATCAGAAGCATATCTATTTTTAGAATGGTTACAAAGTAGACCTAATATAAATGAAATACTAAACGAATACCATTGCTTTGATTTCCTAATGTACTCACTTTATATGATTGCGTATAGAGAATGGGAAGTCCATCCATACGATTTCCATTTAGATATCGGAGCAGTAGAACAATTCCGATTAGATGAGGATAAGAGATTAAAGATTATAGAAGCATTCCAACCCCATTGGAGTATCGATAGAACAAACCATAATCAATTTCCTTTTGTAAAGCTTATAGTTCATTCGGATAAGGCTGTTTAAATGGATTTTAAGGGGGCAAGGTCCAACGATAAATACAAAGGTGGATATAGTTGTTATATATACATATATTGTTAAATACAACCGATTACAATGGCATTTGAAAAGAACGATAAACGAATCAATAGAGCTGGTAGACCCGTAGGTGCACTCAATAGAAGTACCGAGCAAATGAAAATAAATCTTGCTAGGGCTACAAACAATACGCTCAATCATCTATCTGAAGATTTAGAGAAGATAAGGAAGAAAGACCCAGAGAAAGCAATTGAACTTGCACTTAAACTAATGGAGTACACCCTACCTAAATTAAGTAGAACTGAAGTGAAAGCAGAAATAGAACAAAAGATTCAGCAGATATCAGTAAACATAACCCAAAAGATAATAGATGAATCTTGAAATTAATACTACAGTCACATACCAGCATCAAAACGATTCACCATCACGCACCACAATACATTACGGTGGTACTAGAAGTGGAAAGACATACGCTATCTTACAATGGATAATAGTAAAGTGTTTAGAAGGAAGGGAAGATGTGACAATAGTAAGAAGGACAATACCTTCACTCAAAAGAACTCTACTTAAAGATTTCAAAGAAATAATGCAATCGTTAGGAATATGGAATGATAATGATTTCAATATATCAGATAGAGTATATAAGTTCTATACTGATTCAGAAATTAAATTTGTATCAACAGATGATCCTGAAAAACTAAGAGGATTGAAATCATCAATTTTATATATTGACGAAAGTAATGAGATAGATTCAGAATCGTTCTTTCAATTGAGTATTCGTACAACAGGTCCTATTATACTATCACTTAACCCAACTGTATCACCTCACCATTGGATTAGAGAATTACAAGATGCTACTCAATACTTTACAACGTTTAAAAACAATCCATATCTTCCTAAAGAGCAGGTTGATGCAATTAAAGGATTAGAAAAAACAAATCCAAAAGCATGGAAGGTATATGGATTAGGTGAGTTTGTAAGTAATGAGAAAGCTGTATTCCAATTCAATATATGTGATTGGGTACCTGAAGATGCTGAATTTGTTTGTATAGGGATTGATTTTGGATATTCAAATGATGCGACTGCAATCATATCATTATTTAGAAGGGATAGAGATATATGGATAGTAGAGAATTGTTATGAAACGGGAATGGTGACAGGAGATATAGATAAGAAATTAAGAACTATTGTTGGAGATAATCGTTGGGAAATATGGGCGGATAGTGCTGAACCACGTCTGATAGAAGAATTATACCGATTAGGATATAATATAAGACCGGTAGTAAAAGGAAAGGATAGTATTAACTTTGGTATTCAAGTACTTCAGAACTATACAATCAACATACCAAAGACTTGTCAGAACTTAGTAAATGAATTCTATGGATACGAATGGGAAGTAGACCGTTTCGGTAGACAACAAGATAGACCCATAGATTATGGGAATCACTTAATCGATGCAGCTCGCTATGCAGCAATGATGAGGTTATCGCAGGTAGCAACTGCTAAAGGAAAATATGTAATTAGAGTACGATAAAATAAAATAATATGGAAGATAAACAATACCTACAAATAGGAGAAGCTCAAATAGATGAGAAAGCAGTGCTGGAAATGGCAGCATACATTAATCACTTAGAAACTGAGAATGGAAAGATAATGGAAGAACTAAAAGCTTCTAAAGCTTATTTATCTGCTACAATACAACAAAGAAACTCTGCTACAAATAAGTTGAGGACAGTATTGGAAAATAGGATTAACACAATTGATATCACAAACATACCAATACAATCAGCTGAATTTGAAATGGTAGGAGAACTAATCAATCCTGAACAATGGGCAGTACCTGAAGGGAGAGTAATAACAACACCTAAATCAGATAAAAAATAATATGAAACAAGAGATAAAATTAAAAGTACCTACAAGTTGGGAAGCAGTAACACTTAAAGATTACTTAGCATTAAGAAAAGATATGGAAACATATAAGGATGAACCTGAAGCACTAACAGCTTGTCTATTTCATCACCTATGTAAGTTCCCAGTACAATATCTAAACCAAATGGATATAGATACCTATGTAGCAATCAAAAGAGATTTAGAAGGTTTCTTTAACAAAGCTGACCATCCTTTAAGAAGATTCATCACAATAGATGGAGTGGAATATGGATTCGAACCTAACCTATCTAATATGGCGTATGGTGCGTATGTTGATATATCAAAGTATGAAACAGTAGGTGTAGATGAGAAATGGGCAGAGATAATGAGTATCCTTTATAGACCTGTTGTAAAGAAGCAAGGAGCTCTATATGATATAAAGGTATATGATGGTGAACTATATGCAGATAAGTTTATGGATGTATCAATGGATGTACATTTTGGAGCACTTTTTTTTTTCAAGAGTTTACTCGAGGACTTGCAGAAAGATACCCTGAACTCTTTGATGGAATCGACGGAACTTCCTCGGAGCATCAAATCAATTTTGGAAAAAAGTGGCGTTCTTACTCATCAATTATCCAACTGGCACAAAACGATATCTTAATGATGGATGCTGTGGTAGAAGAACCATTAGAGAAATGTTTACTATGGTTAGCATACCAAGCTGATAAATTCCAATTAGAAGATATAATGCACAGACAAGCGATGAAGAAGATACAAACATCTTAATGTATTATTTTTTAGTTTCAGATTGTTAAAACATAAAGTAATCCTATGAAGCTCAAAACGTATCCCGTACCTAAACCTAAAAACGAACCAACTATATCGTTAAGTTCGCCTAGGAAAGGTAATAGAATGGGTTGTTTATGTAGAAACAAAAACACTTATTCAATTAAATGTTGTGATAAGACGATGGGAGCACAGGGTATCGGTCTAATTTATAAAACTCCATAACATGCCAACACCAGCTAGAAATCAAAACCAAAGAAAGAATTCAGGTATTTATTTCGGTCCAACTAGAGGTAGAGCAATACCGAAGAATAGACGTAGAGGTTGTTTGTGTGTGGATTCTGACATATACTCAAGTGAATGTTGTGAGGGAGCCTTAGTTAATCAAACAATAGGTCAAACCCAATCAGCAGTAGTAACGAGAGGAGCATTCAGTAGTGGATTTAGTAATGGATTTGATATAGGTAATATATAAAAATATATAAATATATAAAGAGATGTCTCAATTAAATAAAACACAGTTAGCAGCTGAAAACCAAAGTAGTTTCCCAAATAATAATGTAGGGGCTATTACACCAACGTTACTTAGAGAATTCAATACTGACATGATTGATTCTTTGGTGGACGAGAGTTCATATAATATTGATTCAGCTTCACTATCAGGTAGTGTTGCATCAGTACAAAACCAAGTTAATTCATTAGTATTATCCGGTAGTGGTATAATAGTAAGTGATGAAGGTACAGTATTAGGAAGTGTAACACAAATGAATTTCATAGGACCAACATTAGCAATTAATGTGACTGGTTCAATGGGTAACATTTACGCTAACACATCTGGATTAGCAACAACTGGTTCAAATATATTTGTAGGCAATCAAACAATAAATGGAAACATATCAGCAAGTGGAACTTTTACAGCTTCATTAGCACAAGGATATGCGTGGATAGGTGGAGTAGGTAACGTTTCTAATTTAGTAGCAACATCTTCGTTCATAGCAATAGGTACTTCAGGTACATCTGGTACTTCTGGTACACTTGGTACTGCTGGTTCATCTGGTACTTCTGGTACACGTGGTACTGCAGGTAGTGGGGGAAGTAGTGGTAGTAGCGGTGTTAGTGGAACTTCAGGAACTAGTGGATTAAGTGGTAGTTCAGGTTCTTCTGGAACTTCAGGAACATCTGGTGTAAGTGGTAGCAGTGGTTCAAGTGGAACGAGTGGTACTTCAGGAACATCGGGTGTTAGCGGAAGTGATGGAACTTCTGGAACAAGCGGCACATCCGGAATCTCTGGTACATCAGGTTCTTCAGGAAGTAGTGGTACAAGCGGCTCAAGTGGTACAAGTGGTATAAATGGTACAGCTGGTAGTGGAGGTTCATCAGGCACATCAGGAACATCAGGTGTGAGTGGTAGTTCAGGAAGTAGTGGAACATCAGGAACGTCTGGCGTTAGTGGAAGTGATGGTTCATCAGGAACAAGTGGCACTTCAGGAACAAGCGGAGTTAGTGGCTCATCAGGTAGTAGTGGTACATCAGGTACTAGTGGAACTTCGGGTGTTAGTGGAAGTTCAGGCTCATCGGGTACATCAGGAACATCTGGCACTAGTGGTACATCAGGTATTAGTGGTAGTGATGGTACAAGTGGGACTAGTGGAGTAAGTGGTAGTTCAGGTTCTTCTGGAACAAGCGGCACATCAGGTGTGAGCGGAAGTAGTGGAACATCAGGTACTTCAGGATTATTATCTTTGACAGGTACAACTGATAATGGTGTTATTACTTTAAATGGAAGTGCACCAAACGGAACAGTAGAAAGCAATTTAACATTTGATGGTAATACATTAAGTGTAACTGGAGATATAAATGTAACTGGAGCAATAACTGCTTCTAAACTATTAGTACAACAAGAAACATCTTCAATAATATATTCATCAGGCTCAAATCAATTCGGTGATGCATTAGATGATATACAAACTCTTTTTGGTAGAGTAATAATAACAGGCTCTTTAAATGTTTCTCAATCCTTTACAGCTTCTTTATCAGAAGGATATGTTTGGGTTGGTGGTGTTAATAACATATCAACATTAGCAACCACATCATCATTAGTATTTAATGGTACTTCTGGTACTTCAGGAACATCTGGTGTAAATGGAACATCAGGAATCAATGGTACGAGTGGCATTAATGGAACTTCTGGTATAAATGGTACTAATGGTACAAACGGAGTAGATGGTTCTGCAGGCACATCAGGAACATCAGGTGTGAGTGGTACAAGTGGTATTAACGGAACAAGTGGTATCAATGGAACATCAGGTATCAATGGAACATCAGGTATCAATGGTACTTCTGGTTTAGACGGAACTTCTGGTGTGAACGGTACATCAGGAACAAGTGGTACATCTGGATTAACAACAATATTAACAATAGCAGATGAAGGTACAGCTCAAGGTTCAGCAACATTCTTAAACTTTAGTGGAAGTGGTGTTACTGCAACTGTAAGTGCTGGTACAGCATCAATCATAATAAGTGGTGGAGGTAGTGGAGTAGGATTTCCTTTCTCTGGCTCTGCACAAATAACAGGCTCTTTAGGAGTAACTGGTTCAATAAATCAATCAATAGGTGTATTTAGTGGAAGTGTAATATCAAACATATATGATACATTCACAACTGTACCACCTGTAACGAATGTAATAACCCTTCCATCAGCTTCTTATGGAGAATTACTTGCATCTGGTTCAACTGACCCTAACACAATGTATATCATTAGTGGTAGTAATTTAACTGCAGGTTCTTCTGGAACTTCTGGTGTTAATGGTACAAGCGGAGTGAATGGTACATCCGGTCTTAGTGGAACTTCAGGTCTTAGTGGAACTTCAGGTCTTAGTGGAACATCCGGTCTTAGTGGAACATCTGGTCTATCAGGAACTTCTGGAGTTAGTGGGACTAGTGGTGTGAATGGTACTTCTGGTATCACGCCATCATTAGGATTTGCTTCTGGTTCAACTGATATTGGAACAGCAACTTATCTATTATTTAGTGGAAGTGCTGTACAAGCTCTTACAATTACAAATAATACTGCATCCATCACATTGGCTGGGGGAGGTGGTGGAACTGGTGTTGGATTTCCTTTCACCGGCTCGGCAATTATATCTGGTTCATTAATAGTGACTGGAAGTATTTCGGTAACCGGTTCAAACTATTTAAGAAGTGGAAGTAGAAGTGGAAGCTGGGTAGATAACTTAGAGGATACATTTACCGATGTACCAAGAGTAGAACATATTGTATCTTTAACATCAGCATCTTTAGCAACATTGATTGGAGCAGCAACAACTGACCCTAATACATTATATATTGTAACAGGTTCATCATTTAGTGGTGGAACTGGAGTAGGATTTCCTTTTAGTGGTAGTGCATTAATTACAGGTTCATTAGGTGTGACTGGAAGTATTTCTGTGACAGGAAGTTATCTAATTACATCACAATCATTTACTGGTTCATTAGTAGATAACGTATCACCAACAACTACAAGCTTACCTGCTGTAAGACACGTAATATCAATTACATCAGCATCTTATGCAGCATTAGGAACTAAAGACCCTAACACATTATATGTTGTATCTGGTTCTGCAATCACTGGTAGTGCAGGAGTTTCAACACCTACATTCCCATTCACTGGTTCAGCTATTATCTCTGGTTCATTATTAATTACTGGTTCATTATTTGGAAATGTGGTATCAGCAAGTATATCATCACAAACTGCATCAATTGATTTTAATGCTGGTAATTTCTACACATCATTGGTATCAGGTTCAACATTCTTTAATATCACCGGTGTAAATCCTGGTGAGACATGTAATTTATTATTAACAACTTTTGCTAAAGCAACAGCATCATTCTCATCTAACGTTAAGCAAGTGAGTGGAAGCCGTTACTTACCAACATCTGGTAGTAGTAGAATTGATATATTAAGCTTTGTATCATTTGATTCAGCAAGTATTTTTTTAGCTAAACTACAAAATTTCGTATAATATGTTTGGAGCATTTGCAAATCAATCAGCACCTATATTAGAAGATGGTATTAACACTTATGTTGATGCCGGTAATCGTTCATCTTATCCTAACGCTGGAGCAGTATGGGGTGATTTAAGTGGATTAGCTAGAAACGCAACACTAGTTAATACACCAACCTATAATGGTTCATTTAATGGTGTGTTAGATTTCAATGGTAGTACTCAATATGCAACTATTGCACAATTACCTGCTACATTCTTTCGAGGAAGTTTTACATGCCAATTTTGGCATAAGTTTGATAGTGTGGTTGAAAGATGTTTATTATCATCAGGAACTGCATCAAACAATAATGGATTACACCTTATTGTAAGAAATAACACTTGGATATTTGGTATGTATAATAATGATATGACTATAAGTTCACCTGTTCCAGCAACTGGAAAATGGTATTTTACAACTTGGACATATACTAGTATATCTCCATTTACAAAACAATTTTATATTGATAATGCATTGATTCAATCAGGTAATGGTAATGCTTTCGGCGGCAGTGGAAACAATGAAATCGCAAGAATTGGGTGGGGTAGTGATAATGTTTATTATTTTGATGGTATGATGGGATTAGCACTAATATACAATAGAGTACTTACAGCATCTGAAATAAATCAAAATTATCAAGCAACAAAAAATAGATATGATTTCTACTAAAATATAAATTATGCCAGAAGTATCACAACAAATCTTTTTAGGAAGTACTGAAGTATTTGGAATTCAAAATGAAAGCTGGGTTGGTATTAATCCATATCAAGCATTTTCATTTGATGCAGATGCACAAGCATTTATAACAGCAACTGGAATATCAGGCACAAATGCAACTGCAATTAATAACTTAGTATTGGCATTAAAGGCTGATAACTATTGGAATGGGTTAGATGCAATTTATCCTATGATTGGTGGAACTGCAACAACAAACAAATATAATCTTAAAAACCCATTAGATACTGATGCTGCATTCCGATTAAGCTTTGTTGGTGGATGGACGCATGATGCTAGTGGAGCAAAACCTGATGGTGTTGCTGGAACTTATGCTGATACATTTGTAAACGCTAGTACAAACTTAACCACATCAAATGGTTCATTCTCATATTACTCATTTACTAATAACGCAAATTCAGAAGATGTTGAAATTGGTGTAAACACCGGAGCTGCAACTACTGATGAATGTTTGATAGCGTTAAGATGGACTGATGGTAACCAATATGGATTCTATTCACAATTAGGCGGAAGTGGAGGAGCACATGGTTCATCAAATGGATTCGCTATTATAAACAGAACAACAAATGTGGAAATGTGGAGAAATGGTACGCGTGTTATAAATTTAGCAGGTGGTATGGCATCAATGCCAAATAGAAACTTCTATTTAGCAGCACAAAATAATGGTACTGGTACAAATAGAAATAGTAGTAGAGGATGTTCATTTGCAACAATAGGAGATACACTTTCTACTCCAGCTACATTTTCAACTATTGTAAATAACTACCAAACTGAATTAGGGAGAAACGTATATTAAAAAATAAGATATTATGCCAATATTTTTAGGAAATCAAGAAATAGGATTAGCATCATTAGGTAGTATACCTGTGAATAATATACAACAAGTTGCTTCTGCTGCTGCAACTATACCAACTACTAATTTAATATTTTGGTTAGATAGTACAACTTTTACAACTGGAAGTTCTACATGGGTTTCAAATGAAGGATTACAATTTAGTGGTAGTTTTACTGGAGCAACTCCAGTTCAAAAGAGAACTGATAATGATGGTATTGTAAATTTTACAACATCATCTGCTATGAAGATAGGTGGTAATGCTTCTTTAAATTATACTGCATCAAATTATACACTATTTGTAGCAAATAGATATACAGGCTCATCAGCCGATTACCATGGTAGATTATTAGATGGTGATACGAATAACTGGTTAGCTCCAACTTATGGTGGAGGAGGTGGAGGTGGAGCTACTGAATATCATTCTGCATATTTCAATGGTTCTTCATTTATTATTCAATCAGGTTCAATATACGATACTCAATGGAGAATATCTACTGTAGTAAGAGATATACCAAACCTATCATCATCATTCTATGTGAATGGTGTATTAGCTGCAAGTGGTGCTAATAATGCTACTACAAACGGATTTAATGGATTGGCAATTAATAATGGACAATCCGCTAATGGAACTGTAAATCCAGGTACTGGTGAAGTAACACAAGCTGATGTAGGAGATATCCTTCTTTACAACAGTGTACTTAATCAATCACAAATTGATATTGTATATAATATATTAAAAATAAGATACGGATTATAAATAAAATATTATGCAAACAGTCTATATAGGAAGTACATTAGTAAACGATGTGATGTTAGGTTCACAAAGAATGGATGATGTGTTTACACCTCCAGCTGCAATAAATGCTGAATTCTTAGTTGTAGCATCTGGTAATAGCGGTGGAGCTGCTTCTGGTTCTCCAACTAGAGGTGGTGGAGGCGGTGGTGCCGGTGGATTACTTAGTGGTAGCCTAATAATATTACCAAATCAAGCTTATAAAATTCAAGTTGGTTCGAATGATGGATTGAATACAGCGTATGATTCATATATTACAGGAAGTAATTTTTATAATGTTGCAACTGCTGGTGGTGATGGTGGTACCGGAAATGGTACTGATGTAAGTAAAGTTGGTGGAAACGGTGGTTCTGGAGGTGGAGGTGCTACAAATAATAATGGTGTTGGCGCTGGTGGAACTGGTATAGTAGGTCAAGGAAATAATGGAGCTGCTTCTGTAACAACAACTGGTGGAGGTGGTGGAGGTGCTAATTCTGCTGCTTCTGGTGGAACTGGTGGAGGTGGTAAAGCATCTTCTATAAGTGGAGCTTCAGTAACTTACTCAAAAGGTGGTGATGGTGCAACTCCAGGCACCGGTGGTAGTAATGGAGTTAATTTTGGAGATGGTGGTGATGGTGAACGTGGTGATGGTGTTGGTAATGCTGGATTTGGTAAACAAGGAGTAGTGATATTAAGATATAGAGGAACTCAAAAGTTTACTGGAGGTACTGTAACAACTGATGGTGATTTTACTATTCATACATTTACAGCTAATAACCCTCAAGACGCTCCTCTCTTTACACAATACACAATAACGTATAGTTAATCAATAAAAAAAGGTTTACAATTGTTAAATAATAAAACAAACAAATAATATGAAATTAGAAACTCAAAATTCGTATGTAACCAATCCTCAATTCGTAGGTGGAGTAGCAGTAACCCCAACAGGTTCTTCTGCATTTAATGCATTTAACGCAAACAATCCTCAATTTGGATTTGTAGCTGGTGGGTTGTATGTTGGAAGACAAGGAGATATAGTTGTTAAAACTTATGACCAATCTGTATTAACTTTTGTATCATGCTCTGGATTTATACCTGGTATAATTACAGCAGTATCTTCTTCTTCAACTGCACAAAACATAATCGCATTTAGATAATTTATATGCCAACATTAAATTTAAACTATAATATAATAGAAGTTCAACGAAGAAAAGCCGTAGGACCATATCCAATACAAATGGAATATCTAATTGTAGCTGGTGGTGGTGGTAGTGCAAATAAGACAGGGGCTGATACTGTAGCAGGTGGTGGAGCCGGTGGTTTTATTACTGGTTCTTATTGCTTTTCTCCTAATGAAACACAAACATTTACTATTGGAGCAGGTGGTGCACTACAAACAAATGGAACTAATTCAACTGGATTTGGTTTAACTGCTATTGGAGGTGGTTTTGGTGCTAGAAATATTGGTGGAGCTCTAACTAACGCAGGAAATGGTGGTTCAGGTGGTGGTGGTATTGGTGGTAGTTCTTTTGGTACTGGAAGTGCTGGACAAGGATTTAATGGTGGTAATAGTGGAGCAGGTAACTTTGGTGGAGGTGGTGGAGGTGGAGCATCTGGAGTAGGTGGCACATCTACATCAAATTCAGGAGCAGGTGGTGCTAATGGTAAACAATGGTTAGACGGAGTTTACTATGCAGGCGGCGGCGGTGGTTCTGAATATCAAAATGCTGCAGCTCCTTCAGGACCTAATGGATTAGGAAGTGCAATTGGCGGAGGTGGTGGACCTGCTGCTGGTGGTACTACTGGTATTGTAGCCGTAAGATATCTTACAGGTGAAAGAGTTGTTGTAACTAATGGTAGTAGTGTTAATATTGGAAATTTCACATATCACTATTTCACATCAGGCACTGGTTCAATTCAATTCATTGGTGATGAACAACAAGACCCAAATATTAATCCTTGCCCTTAATAAAAAATTACTATAAATTAATAAGTAATTGTTAAATAATTAAAATACAAATAATATGAACGCAACACAAGTACTAAAAAAGATAATGACAACTTTATCTCTAGCAAAAGAGGAAGTGTTATTTACTTACGCAAAACTTGCTGATGGAACAATCTTAGAATCTCCTACATTTGATGTTGGTGAGATGGCTGAAGTAGTATCTGAAGATGGAAAATCTCCAGCTCCTGCAGGCGAACATGAATTAATCTTAAGAGATTCTGAAGGAAAAGAAGAAAGAATTAAGATTATAGTGGATGCTGAAGGTAAAATTACTGAAAGAGAGAATGTTGAATTAGGCGAGAAAGAAGAAAAAATGGAATCTATCGCTGGTGATGACATGGGCGATGACGAGGAAGTTGATACTGAAGAAACTGCAGAACCTATTGATGAAGATATGAAAAAGCATAATGACATGAAGAAAGTAATGGAAGATATGACTTATCGTATTGAAGAATTAGAAAAGAAAATGCAATCAATGCAAGATGTTAAGGAAGAAGAAATCTCTGAAGGGAAAGAAGCTGAGAAAGTAAAAACAGAACCATTACCTGGTGATGTGGCTATGAAAGCAGTAGAGCCTGACGAAGATGAAGAAGAACTTCCTAAATTGGACGGAGCACCAATTGACGAAAACGCACCAAAACAAAACGGAGTAAAATTAAATAAGAAACATTCTTTGGTTAATCCTCAGAATTCTTTCTTATCAAAATTATATAAATAAACTAAACAAAATCATTTAAAAATGAGAAAACAACAAAATTTCACACAACCAGCAATCACTACTACTTATAGTGGTGAATTCGCAGGGAAGTACATTGCGGCAGCGTTGTTATCAGCAAAAACTTTAGATAACCAATACATCACAATCTTACCGAATGTGAAGTTCAAAAGTGTTATCCAAAAGATTGATGTTAATAGCATAGTAAACGATGCATCTTGTAACTTCACAACTTCTGGTACTGTAGCTCTTACAGAGAGAATCTTAGAACCAAAAGAACTTCAAGTAAACCTTGAATTATGTAAGCAAGAATTCGTAGATTCTTGGCAAGCACTACAATTAGGATTTTCTGCATTCGATGAAATTCCAAAAGATTTCAACGATTTCTTAATCTCTTATGTTGGTGGTAAAGTAGCACAAGCTACTGAAGAATCAATTTGGAGAGGTACAACTGCAACTAACGGACAATTCGGTGGTTTGTATAACGCATTATCTTCATCAGTAGTAGCTGGTGGAACTAACGCACCTGTAACATCATCTGTATCTGGTTCAGTAACTTCAGCAAACGTATTATCAGTACTAAATTCATTAGTAGATGCTATTCCGCAAGAAGTTTACGGAAAAGAAGACTTGATGATTTATGTTCCAACAAACGTAGTTAAAGCTTATCAACAAGCATTAGCTGGTGGAGCAAATGGAGCAAATGGTTTCAACAACCAAATGAACGTAGGTGAGAAGCCTTTGAACTTCAATGGTATTGAAATGGCATTTTGTCCTGGTCTAGCTTCTTCTGCTATCGTAGCAGCACAAAAATCAAACTTATTCTTCGGAACAGGTTTATTGAGTGACTACAACGAAGTAAGAGTATTAGACATGGCTAACTTAGATGGTTCTCAAAACTACAGAATCATTATGAGATACACAGCTGGTACACAATATGGTATCGGAACTGACATCGCTATCCATAAAAACTATTAATATATTGAATGAATAATGGGAGGGTGTAATTCCCTCCCTCATTCTAATTTATTAAAAACAAAAACAAATTAACTAAAAAAAACTAAAACTATGGCTTGTAATTTAACATTAGGTAGAAACGAACCTTGTAAAGATTCAGTTGGTGGTATAGCAACAGTATATTTCTGTAACTATACAAGTTCATTTGGTGCAATAACCGGTTCAAACGATACCGGACTAATTACATCAATTCCAACTGGCTCAATAGTGTACGCGTATGACCTTAAAGGAAATTCTAGCTATACTGAAACTGTAAACACATCTCGTGATAATGGTACAACTTTCTTCTCTCAAGAATTAGTTCTTAACTTGAAGAAATTATCCAACGAAATGACTACACAATTGAAGTTGATGGCTTATGGTAGACCTCAAATCTTTATCCACACAATGGCAGGTGATACTCTATTGGTAGGACAAAGAGAAGGTGCAGATGTAACAGCAGGTACTATTCAGACCGGTGCAGCATTGGGTGACCTTTATGGTTATTCAGTAACCTTCACTGGACAAGAACAATTCCCAGCTCCATTCGTATCTGGTTCTACATTCGGTAACCCATTCGGCAAAGTAAGCTTTGCTCCAATTATCGTTTCCGGAACAAACGATTAATCAGTATAGAAAGAAAATAATTAAGAGGGTAGCACTAAGTGTTACCCTTTTTTATGCTCATCACTATAATTGTTTCATAAATTGTTAAATTATAAACATAAAGACGAGATAATGCTTACATACTACTCATCAGGAAGCAACGTATTGACACTAAGAGTACAACCTACTGGTAGTTCAAACCTTACTTTACATTTGCAGGATATGATAACTTTGGTGAATACATCAGCATCGTTATCAAATTATTCTTATGATGCTTACGAAAGTAAACTATCATTCACAGCATCACAAGTACCTACATTAGTATCAGCAAGTGTTGCTACTGAATATAGAGCATCCATTACTGATACTACGTGCTCAATATGGCATGGTAGTATAAATGTATTTACATCTCAATCATTGGATAAAACAAACTACGTTAATCAAATACCATTAGAAGATGTGTATATTAGTAACGTGACAGATAATGAATATATAATTCTAGACTAATATGAAATTAAATCAAAACTTTAGTGTAGTTAATCTTACACAACAAGACATCCCAGTTATAACCGAAGATACAAAGACAAGATACCAATGGGTGCCGGTAGGCGTTATTGGACCTGATGATTTCTTCCAAAACATAATAGATGCATATAATAATTCAACAACCAATGCAGCTTGTATTGAAGGTATTGCTGATTTAGTATATGGTAAAGGATTGTACACTAAGAACAAAGGATTTGAAGAAACTTTAGGTAAGTTAATACCGCAAGAAGAAATTAAAAGAGTAGCTTTTGATTTGAAACTAACTGGTAATGCTTGTTTCCAAATTTATTGGAACGATGACCATACTAAGATAATCAAAATGTATCATGCTCCAGTACAAAACTTTAGAGCTGAGAAGCTATACGATAGCCCAAAGATTGAAAATTACTTCTATTGTATTGATTGGAGTGACCATAAAGCACAAAGAAATAAGAAAAAGATTCCAGCATTTGGTACATCTACTGAAAAGATGGAAGTACTTTGGATAAAGAATTATTCACCTGGCAAATACTATTATGCATTGCCTGATTGGATTCCTGCTTTACAATTTTCATTTGCTGAAGCTGAATTATCTAACTTACATCTTAACAATATTGAGAATGGTTTCTTACCATTAGTGATGGTTAATATGAATAATGGTATTCCAGCTCCTGAAGAAAGAGATACTATTGAGGATTTGATTGAGCAGAAGTTTACAGGTACTAGAAATGCTGGTAGATTTATGATTTCATTTAACGATGACCCAGAAAGAAAACCAACAATTGATGTTATTGCTACTGATAATCTACATGACAAATACAAATACGTTGCAGATTACGCACAGGATAGAATCTTAGTTGGACATAGAGTAACATCTCCACTTCTATTTGGTATCAGAACTGTATCTAATGGATTTAGTTCTCAATCAGAGGAAATGAAAACAGCTTATTCTATTTTACAAACGATGACGATTAATCCATTCCAAAACCTAATTATAAACTTCTTATCAGAGGCTTTAAGTGTAGGTGGATATGAAGATACTGAATTATATTTTGAGCAATTAACTCCATTAGTAATTCTATCTGAAACTGCGGAAGAAACAGGACAAACTGTTGACCAAGTGCAGGAAGATATTAACGAACAATCTGAAAACCCCGCTGAAATAGAAGATAATCCATCATCAGTAGATGAGAATATCCAAACGGAAACTCTAATGGATTATTCAAAATCTAATCCTAATTTTTCTAAGAACTTTGAAACATATAAAAAATAATTGATATGGCATACGCTTTATTTATAACAAGAAACGATATAATCAAAAACACTCCACTTCAAGGTTCTATTGATGCGGATAGATTATTAAACTTTGTAAGAACCGCACAGGACAAATACATTCTAAATTTATTAGGAACGGTATTGTTTGATAAACTTCAATTGGTTATTGCAAATGGAACTTTTAGTACATTAGGACCTGCTTATCAGGACTTAATGAAAGAACATATCAAGCCTACTCTAATATGGTACGCGTGTGTTGAATACATCCCATTCAGTAGTGTACAATTCAAAAGTGAAGGTGCAGTAAGACATGAGACAGAAACAGCAAAGGCGGTAACTAAAAACGATGTAGATTACCTTTTACAAAAAGCTATGAATAATGCTGATTACTACGCGACAAGAATGCAGAACTATTTGATTTCATATTCGAATCAGATACCTGAATATTTAGAATCAGTAGGTAATCAAACACAAATCTTTCCTGATATGGGCAATGCTTATTTCGGAGGAATAAATCTATAATAACTTATGGGTAACGTAGTAAATAATATTAGTACAAATTATGTACTCTATTACAATATAGTAAATTACTTCAAAACAATAATGAAGAACCATCCCTCTATTCAAAGAGTAAGTTATGGTGATGATTTTGGTTTAGATGATGATGAATTTCCTCAATATCCATTGGGTAACATTCTAATTACAACTGCTCGTTTTGGTGAGAAAGTAATTAAATTTCAAGTTCAATTAACTATTGCTGATAAAGCTAAAGATAAGAACAATGAAAGTATTGGAGTATATAATCAACAAGAAGTTCCTTTCTATGGTACTAATGATGTAGTTGATATACATGCCAATACACTATCTATATTAAACGATTTATTATCTTATACTGAAAAAGGTGTGAAAGCATTTGATTTCACGTCAGAACCTAACGCAGTAGCATTTAAAAACGAAATGCCAAATGGTTTGGCTGGATGGGTTTGTTCTTTTGAATTAGAAGCATTCAATCAATCAAACTATTGTGATACAGGTGTTGTTTTAATTGGAAACGCTTTAGAAATTAAAGGAGTACAAACTGATTGTTAATGAAAACATTAGAAGATGTTGCCAAAACCTACCAATCCCTAGCTAATTTATATATGATAAGTGGGAATTGGAAACCTGCTTATAAGACTGGTAATCTATATAAGACGGTACAATCGTTCAACACACCTTCTAATATGATTACACAGCAACAGGCTTCGAGTGTAACAAGTTTAAATCTACCTCAAATATCTTTTAATATATCCTTACAATTTGCACCTCCGGGAGCAGAGTATGGTAGATGGGTAGAATGGGGTAATGGTACAGGCGTTGGTGCTGGTAATCCAAGACCATTTGCTGAAGAATCATCAAAAGACCCCCTTTTAAAGAAAACAATAGATGCGTATATTGGTGGATATGTGGAAAAAGATTTCATACCTGTAATAGAAATAGGTTTAAAAAGAGCATTCCGTAGTTTAGCTTCAGAGAGAGCAAGCCGATAACCATCAAATACTTTTCTCTTTGAAAAGGTTAAAATATAAAAAGATTATAGATGGCCCTTAGTATAACTCAACTTCCAGCATCGTGTTCATTAGCACAATCACCAACTATATTCACTCTTTCGGAGAGTGGGTTGGTATATACATCTGCTTCTTTCCAATATTATTTAGAACTTTATTATTGGAATGGAACACCATCAAATTCAGGTTCGGTAGAAAATTACACATTAGTAAAGTATCCAAACGCAAGTAACGTTGGTATCTTTGATGTGAGCCGTATTCTAAATTCAACACTTACAGACTCTGCAGCTGCAAATAGTTCAAATGTAAAGTATTTTAAAACTGATGGATATTTTAGATACCAATCAGGTTCACTATTTGTAACATCATCGCATGTTCAAAGTGGTGTTTATAAAGCATTAGATGGATACGCATTATTTGATGAACCAATTGGACAACAAATTACATCTAAATCTATACATTGGCCTTTAATGACCGATGGACCTGTTTCTCAATCAGTATTAGCAGATGATTATGGAACTTCAGGTGTTTATGTAGGTACAACAGGTGGTAGTGTTCCAACAAAATTAGTTTATTCAGGTTCTGTAAATAATGGTACATTCACCCTAAGTGGAAGTGTATCATCATCACAACAAATTCAGCAATACCCTAATTCTCCACAGGAGAGTGGATTCCCGATAAGCACATTATCAGATAGGTATTCTATCCAAGCGTTCTCAGGAAGTATCGCATTGGGTACTCCTATCAACTTTGAAGTGGTATGTAAACAAAAGTATCCTAACGTTAGAATTAAATGGAAGAATAGATACGGACAATTTGATTGGTTTGATTTTTATATGGTAAACAAGCAATCATTCTCTACAACTGTAAGAGGATATCAACCACAATTAGGAACATGGACGGGTGCAACATTAGGATATAACCAATACGATAGTTCAAACTTAAATTATATAGTAGATTCTAAGCAATCAATTTCAGTTAATACTGATTGGGTTGATGAAGACTACAACGAAATATTCAAACAATTGTTAGTTTCTGAAGAAATATATTGGGTTAAATCACAAACTGATTTATTACCATTAACAATTGCTACCGATTCAATAACATTTAAAACAGGTGTTGTTGATAAAGTTATTCAATATGGATTTGATTTTGATTTTGGACAAGGTTATAAACTTATATTATAATGGGAATTTTAAGTACACAAGGAATACAATTTCAATTAGTTGCAGAAGGACAGATTTTAGATTTATTTAAAGATGAAGATATTTTGCTATCTGATAATGTTACAGGTCTATTTGATTTGGGTATTATACCTGCCGATTTTACTCGGCAGATTACGTTGCCAGGTACCAAAAAGAACAATGCTTTCTTTGAGCATGTGTATGATATTAGTGTATATAATCCTGATACATTTGCTACTAACGTAAAAGTTCAAGCTTTTTTAGATTTTGGTGGATTATATCTTTCACAAGGATATCTACAATTAAACAAAGTAAACATATTTGCGAATAAGTTTATTGATTCATACGAAGTAACAGTCTATGGAGCGGTATCTTCTTTTGCTAGAGAAATTAATAGAAACTTTCTTAATGATTTAGATACTCTTTCAGTATATAATCACACATCATCGTTTACTAACATATCATCTTCTTGGAATGGTGGATTATTTTCAGGTTCTATTGTATATCCTTTAGCAGAATATGGGCAAAGATTAGAATTTACGAAGGGGGCTCTTAGTCAGTTTGGTGTTGATGATATAGCTGGTGCTCTTTCTGTGCAGGATTTTAAACCTGCTATTAAAGCTAAATTAGTTTTTGATGCAATATTTGAAGAAGCTGGATACACTTATTCAAGTTCTTTTTTAGAACCATACAAATCTTCACCTACCGTATTTAACGTAACTAATAATGGTTCAGGAAATTATGTAATAAATGGAGTATCAAATCCAACATTAGAATTAGTAAGGGGGCAAACTTATACATTTAATGTAAGTGCGAGTGGTCATCCATTCTGGATTAAAACTACTCAAACCACTGGTACGGCAAATCAATATAATGATGGTGTAACTAATAATGGAACTGATAATGGAACAATAACGTTTACAGTACCTCAAAATGTACCTGTACCACTTTACTATAATTGTCAATATCATTCATCAATGGCGGGTACACTTAATATAGTAAAATCTGTTATAGATGATGTTTATTTATTATGTAATAGGCAATTGAAATATCCTGTATATGATAATGTTAATTTAGAAACATTTGGCGTTGTTAGAGTTGGAGCTATTACTGGTAGTGGTATGACAGATGTCCTATTACCTGCTGATACGTTTGTTACTCTACCTTGGTATAATAAATTGGAAGACCCACAAAACTTTTATAATAATGGTGCATATAAAGTAGAAGTATCAAGCTCTCTTAGAGGAGTATTAAACTTAAATGTTAATGTAAGTTGTTCAGTAAATAATATGCCTGGTACTTTTTCAGCAAATGGAACTTGGCAACTTCGTTTGATAGAGACTGGTAGTGGTACACAATATTCTTTAAATGCAATACAATCGTATATACAATTTTTTGATGAATTGCAACAAAGTAGAAGTGGTGGTATTAATACAACATATCAATTACAAAGTGAATTTACAACTGCACAATTACCAATAGGAAATTATTATTTCCAAATCAAACAAAGACCGAATGTATCTACTGGTACATTACCAACTGTAACGATGGACCCTGGTGGTACAACTAAATCATTTTTAAATGTAACAAAAGTAAATCAGGCAGCTGATGGTAGGGTTATGAATATACCTCTTAATATGCCATTTGGTACTAATGGCATAAAGCAGATAGATTTTCTGACATCAATACAAAAGAAATTTAATTTAGTAATATATCCATCTAAAACACAAATCAATGAATTTATTGTTGAACCTTTTAATCAATGGTACAATAAAGGTAGAAGATGGGATTTTAATCAATATGCAAATCTAAATGATAGAATAGAAGTAATACCTGCTAATAATCTAGCAGTAAACGAATTAAACTTTACTGATACATTAGATAACGATTATATTTCACAACAATTTAGTAAAGCAGCAAATAGAGAATTTGGTAAATCATATTTTACTGATACTGAAAACTTCTTTTCACAAGGAAAGTTTGAAGTAAAAACAGCAGTATCATCAACACAACTATTACAGGTAGCTGGGACTGGTGTATCAGGTTCAGTAGCAAATTTAAATCCTACACCAACATCATTCCAATGGTCAATGGGTTATCAAGGATATAGTGATAGTAATGATGCATGTAGTAATACATACTATTATCCTATACAAGTTTATACAGCTGAGCAATCACCATATACTATTTCTTATTTTTATGAAGATTCATTATTGACAATACCATTTAATGGTGGTAACCAATATTGGAAATTTTACTCACCTTCATTTGGTGCTAGTTACTATGTTGCAGAAATAGGAACTGCTGGATATAACTACTATACAACAAATTGTTAAAATACTATGGCACAAATTATACCATTATACATACCAACTTATATCTCTGACCAGAATTACAATCCTGTTAGAGTACAACCAAGACTTTTATATTACAATAACACAGTTCAATGTGAATCTTATTATATAAGAGATGCAGCCGATGTAACTAATGAAATAAGTGTATTCCCTTACTTTGATAATTACTCTGTTGTATCAGGTTCGCAGTTTCCTACGGTAGATTCTAAATCCCTACTATTTTTTAATGAACAACCTGTATATGGTCTAGCACCATCATCATCTTTGTTTTCGGAGTATTGGAATCCTTATGTACAATTATTATATAACCCTAGAACTCGTTTGCTTAACATGTCAGCCGTTATACCATTAGCAGATTATATTGATATGGAACTCAATGATATCGTTGAATTTAGAGGAAATGATTACCATTTAAGGGCAATAAACAACTATAATTTAAGTACAGGTGAATGTGATATTCAATTGTTAGGACCAATATTAGAGGGTTCATTAAATATCCAATCTTAAATGTTATAATACTATGATAAAGAATATAATAGACCTTTTGGTAATTAAAGATTACTATGGTGTATCAGATAAAGTAGATTTCGCTAAAGGTAGTAGAAAGATTCCTTATACATGGAAACAAGTGAAACAATTAATAAAACGCATGTGGCATGGCAGATAATACAACAACATATAATGTAGTAGTTGAAACTGAAGTAACAGGAGGAGATGAAGTAAAACAATTGGGCGATGAAGCTGAAGGTGCCGGTGGTAAGTTTAAATCACTAAGAGGACAAATCAGAGAAACCACAGTTGGATTACAAAAACTTGCCGATGAAGGTAAACAAGGTACTGCTGAATTTGAAAAACTAAGAGCAAAATTAGATGAGTTAAACGATGCTCAAGAGAAAGTTGGTTTCCAAGCCGGTCAATTTGATGACCAGTTAGCATCATTACCTGGTCCTATTGGACAAGTGGGTGGAGCTATTAAAGGGTTTAACGAAGGATTGAATAAGTTTAGTTTAGGATTCAAATTAGCATTAGGAGCTATAGCTCTTATCATTGGTGCTATTGCAGCATTTAAAGAATCATTAAGTAGAACTGAAGAAGGTCAAAAGAAATTAAATAAGATAACCGAAGCATTTGAAAAGATAATGAACGGTCTATTTGCGGTAATTGAACCAATCGCAATGGTGGTAGCTGATTTCACTGTTAGTTTATTAGAGAACGAAACGGTAATGAAAGTATTATCCACCACAGTAGGTGTTCTTTCAGCAATTCTTACAACCTTATTTAAAGTTCAAGTTGAGATTTATAAATTTATAGTCAACAACTTTATCACAGCATTTAAAACTCTTGCTGATGTTGCTGCAGGAACAGGTAAGGTTATTAAAGGTGTATTCACATTTGATTTAGCCCTAATTAAAGAAGGTGCAACTCAAGCATCTGATGCAGTGGTTAATGGACTTAAAGGTATAAAAGATAATGTTGTTACCTTTGGAACTAATGTTGCAACTGCAGTAGTTGATGGTGTTACTCAAGGATTTAATGCAGGTTCTACCGCATTTAGTGCCGGTGCAAAGAGAATGACTGAAGCTGAAAAGAAAGCAGCAGAGGAGGCAGAAACTAAAAGAAAAGAAAGAGCTGAGAAAGCAAAACAAGCTGCAGAAAAACTTGCAGCAGAAGAAAAGAAACTTGCTGAACAAAGAGCAAAAGATATTGAAGCTGGTAATAAAGTTATTACCGAAGCTTACTTATCTGGCTTAGAGGATAGAGATAAAGAGATATTTAAAAGAGGTGAGAAGTTAAACGAAGATATTGTTACTTTAGAGAAAAAGAGAGAAGCTCAAATTGCTGATGTTCTTAAAAAGGCTGGAGTTAATATTAGTAAAGTTATTGATGAAACTACTGGTAAAATTAAATTTGAATTACCTGAAGTTAAAGCAGCACTTGCTAAAAGAGCAGATGATGTACAAACGATTGAAGATGATTTTAATAATGCAAGACTTACTACTCAAGAAGGATATAGACAAGATTTAGATAAAATCAATACTAAGTTTGACGAAGAAGAAGCTAAGAAAGCTGAAGAAAAGAAACAAAAAGCATTAGAAACTGCTAAATTGTTATTTGAAGAAGCTGAAAGAAGTAATCAAAATCGTACTGCACAATTAGAACAAAGATATAATAAAGAGATAGCATTAATCAATGAGAAAGAACAGATGATGCTATCGGTTGAAGGTTTATCTGAAGAACAAAGAAATCAAATCAGAGAAACTGCAGCTAATGATAGATTAGTACAACAAACTGCAAGATATGATGAATTAATTACTATTATTGATGAAAAAGAAAAGTTAGCATTATCTAATACCGAACTTACAGAATCACAAAAAACTAAAATAGTATTAGATGCACAAGCTGAAAGAGCAGCAGTTGAGAAGACAAGAATTGATGATGAGATATTAGGTATTGATAATGAGTTAGCACTACTATCAACAACGTTTGATAGAAGAAAAGAATTGATTGCACAGAAAGAATCTGAATTACTTACACAAGAAGGTTTAACTGAAAATCAAAGAACTGCTATTAAGCAAGGAGCAGCTGATGAAAGAGCTGCAATTGATATGGCTGAATTGCAAGCAAGAGCAGATATGCAGAATGCTTACTTAGATTTAGCCGGTCAGTTTGGTTCGTTCTTAAAAGAGATTGCAGGTAAGAATAAGAAATTAGCAATCGCTGGTGTAATTGTAGAACAGGCAGCAGCAATTGGTAAGATTGTAGTTAATACAGGTATTGCAAACGCTAAAGCACTTGCAGCAACTCCATTAACATTTGGACAACCATTTATTGCAATCAATACAATATCAGCAGCATTGAGTATCGCATCTTCAGTAGCGGCAGGTATAAAAGCAATTCAACAAATCAATTCAGCAGATAGTGGAACTGCACCAACATCCGGTGGTTCATTACCAAGATCGTCTGGAGGTGGAGGAGCTTCAGTAGCACCTGTACCACCAACATTGGAAAGAGCGGCAGTACCACAAATAACTGGTACGCAAGGACAGGCTTCACCTGGTTCACAAATTGCACAAACAATCGGAGCGGCATCTAACAAACCAGTAAAAGCTTATGTAGTAAGTGGTGATGTAACCTCACAACAGGCTTTAGATAGAAGAACAACGAGAGCAGCTACCTTTAGTGGTGGAACAAATGGATAATAAATTGTTAAAGTATTATGATATACGAATTAGTAATAGAAGATGAGAATATAGATGAAGTTTTTGCCATATCATTGGTAGAAGAACCAGCTATTGAATCTAACTTTGTATTCTTTGATAAAGAGAAGGTACAATTTGCAGCATTAAGTGATGAGAAACGTTTAGTAATGGGACCTATCCTAATACCTGATAAACAAATATTAAGGGTAGATGGTGAAGGTAAACCATACCATGTGTTCTTCAAACCTGAAACAATTAAGAAGTTATCGGAAATGTACTTAAAAAAGAAGTACACAGATAAATCAACATTAGAGCATGATAAGAAACTTAATGGAGTTACTCTTGTGGAATCGTGGATTAAAGAAAGTGTTACCAAAGATAAATCAGCTTTGTATAATCTTAATGTTCCGGTTGGTACTTGGATGGGAACGTTTAAGATTGATAATGATGAGATTTGGAATGATTATGTAAAGACCGGTGAAGTAAAAGGATTCAGTATAGAGGGTTTATTTGGGCATAATTTGGTATCTGCTGCATTAGTGGATGAATCATACCTAACTAAAGAGATAATCGATTTAAACGAACAAGAAGCGGTACTGGTACTAAATAAGATTAAAGCATTGTTTGAATCTTATTCTGATTATGGTGAAGGTATTCGTAACAATGCCAAAAGAGGTATTGAGTTAAACGAAAAGAATGGTAATAAATGTGCAACACAAACCGGTAAGGTTCGTGCACAACAATTAGCCAACGGAGAACCTATATCATTAGAAACACTTCAGAGAATGTATTCTTTCTTAAGCAGAGCAGAAACATATTATGATGAAACTGATATGAATGCATGTGGTACTATATCATTCCTATTGTGGGGTGGTAAAGCAGCCCTTTCATATAGTAGAAATAAATTAAGAGAATTAGGTGAAATAGATTTAAAAGAAGGTGTACCACATTATACAGCTGATGGTAAATTATACGAAGGACCTACTCATAAAGATGCAGCTGGTAAATTAATGACTGGTGAGGAACATACTGAAGATAGTAAATTTTTATATCATAGAGAAGCATTTGCTGAAGTAGGACCTAGAGGTGGTATAAGAGAATCTCCTAAAGCACCAAAGAGTTCAACACCAAACCCTAACCCTAAAGGTGAAGGTACTGCTAAAGGTAAAGCAAGTGGTAAGAGAGGAGCTGAAGTAAGTGCTAAAGATGAAGAAACTTTAAAGAATAAAGTAAAAGATTTTAACGAAAGAGAAAGTAATACTAAGAATGGTAATGCAACATTAGGAGCATTAAAATCAGTATTTCAAAGAGGATTAGGAGCTTATACAGGTGGACATTCACCAAACGTAACATCTGCTTCACAATGGGCATTTGCAAGAGTAAACGCGTTTCTTTACTTATTAAAGAATGGTAGACCTCAAAATCCAAAGTATGTAAACGATAATGATTTACTACCTAAAGGACATCCAAAGGCAAGTGAAAAAATGGAAGCACAACCATCAGTATCATCAACATATCCTGGCGAAATAGCTAGTGGTAGTATAGCACCTGCATTATTAAGTTAATATGGAATCAAATAAAGTACATAGTAAGATATTAAAGTTTGCGATAGATGAAATTACATTTACGCAATTCTACGCATTCCTAATGGAGAGTACTCCATCAAATCCTATATTTGTTAAATCAGGTAAAGTAGATGGTGGTACATTCGCAAGAGATGTAAATTGGGGACCATTCTTAAATGGTATTGCTAGAGGTGCTATATACGATTACGAAGCAAAAGATTATATGGTAGTACAATCACAAGACAATGGTGGTGATTGGAGAACGATAGATTTAGCAAATGTGACAGAGTGTAGATTCGAAGGTAAGAGATACCGAGTTAGATAATAGTACTAATATACTCTCTAAGTACAGGTTCAGTAACACCAAACTCTTTAGCTAGTTTTGTTATACCTAACATTACAGTATTCTTTTTATACTTTTCTTTTATAATCATTTTTTCCTCTTTTGTTAATGCATTCTTTTCTATAAAATTAAGGGAAGTATTCCCACTCATCCATTGTTTTCTGAATAGATTAAATTGAGCGGTTAGATTATTCATTAGTTTAGTAATAAAATGTCGTGTTGGCATTCCGTTTACCGCAGCCATTTCATTTACCATTTTTCTACGATTTAATTCACCAAAGGTTTCAAAGTTATTTAATAAATTAATTAGGTAAGTACCAACAAGTCTATACTTTACTTTTGGTATAATCTTTTCAATATTCAATTCCAAATACATTGTGAATGCTTCTAATAATAATTTAGATTCATTAGCTACCTCATCCCTAGCATCCGTATTGGGTGTATCAAAAGCGACAGTCATACAACTTATAGGAGTATATCTCTTAAAGTATTTGTAGTTTCTATTATTGTGTATCATATAGTAAAACTTAGCCATAACAGTAAAGTAAGAGAATGATTTAGTTCCCTTTCCACATTCAAACATGTGCATCTTTTCTACAATATGTGCAACACAATCCATCTGCATATCAATACTATCAGTATCGTGATAAGATACCTTTAGTTTATTATGCCAAACTTCTGCGATTTTACAAAGTGCTGGATAGATTATTCGGAAAGAAGTTTCTCTTTCTCTTTGGTTATCAGAGTTAAGGTAAACGCATACAGCGTTTTCAACATCTTCGTTAAAATAATTCTTATTTGGGTCTTTCTTTCTTGGCATTATAACTTTTGTTTTAATATTTAACAACTTGAGATTGTTATATTATTATAACACAAAGATACGAAATATTATCCATAAAACCAAATTATATGCCAGTTGATAAACCAAAAGCAGGAGAAACTAAAGATGAATATCTAGCTTATTGCATACCAGCAGAAATCAATGATGGGTACGAACAAGCACAAGCAGTAGCTATTTGCATTTCTACATACGATAGAGATAAGATGAAGAAGATTAAATCAACTGATAAGAAGGTGATGGCAAGAATTAACTTTGATGCAAGATTTGCAGGAATTAATTTAGCACCTGAAGGAGAAGAAGGACCGTGTTGGGTTGGATATGAACAAATTGGAACTAAGACCTTAGATGGTAGAGAAGTACCAAATTGTGTACCTGTAAAAGATTAACTATGGAATACGAACAATTTATTAGAGATGAATTCAATATCCTACAAAGCGCGGGTAAAGAAAAAACAAACCTATTTCTAAACGAAGTAGAAGATTATATTAAGGATGTAGAACAACCTGATTTACTTGAGAATAGAATAAAGGATATTCTTAAACAAGTGCGTACAGATAAGAAGTTATCCTACACACAATACAAAGAGATATTTCCTTTTATAGTATCAGCTAGAAAATTGATGGCAGCTAAGCAGCCAGAAGATTACTTTATACTTTTATAAAATATTGGGTTGGTATCTACTGCCATTGATGTATATTTTGAATATTACCCATCCCATAGCCCCCCTAAAAAGGGGCTTTTTATGTCATTGATTATCAATTACTTATAAAAAACTTTCAATATTGCTTGGTAGTTTCATAGATATTTCGTATATTTGTATTGTATTCATAGTTGTAAGCTAGTTAGAGGGAGATTATAGTTCGTCCCCCTTTAATTTTACGTTTGAAAAAAAACTCACTATTTATATATGAACTACTAAATGAAATAAAATGGCTAAAAATTACAAACAAGTGAATGATGAGAAACAATCATTCATAATCTACAAAAGCTGGGAAGAAGCTTTTACACTATTATCGGATGTGGAACTGGCTCAAATGTTTAAGAATTTATTCTTATGGCATCGTAATGAAGAACCTATCTTAAATACACCATCACTTAAATTGGTATGGTCTATAATCCAATACAATCTTATTCAGAATGCTGAAAACTATGATAAAAGAAGTGAAACATCGTCTAAGAATGGTACGTTAGGTGGAGCTCCTAAAGGTAACAAAAACGCATTAAAAGAAAAGCATGATGAATTCAATCAACCTAATCAACCTAATTTAACCTATAACAAGCCTAATGACAATGTAAATGGGAATGACAATGTAAATGATAAAGAGTATGATAATGTAAATGGTAATGGGAATGATAAGGGTAGTGTAGATGAATACAGTACTACTGAAACAACTAAGGATATAACTCCTGTCTATGATTTAAATAATACTTTCTCTCAGGAATTAGAAGAAGGCTGGAATGAAATTGATAAAATAGTAAATAAATAAGTTATGAGCAACGAACAATTAAATAAGAGATATCAGGAGTTCTTTAATGAAACAATTAAAGAAATTAAAGCTGAAGCACCTGTAAGTCAAAGTATTGATATATTACAGCCAAAGAAAATGGTAGGACCTGTTACTGAAGAAGAATTTGATAAAATGTTTGAAGATATATTAAAAAGATAAAATGATACAAGTACAAAAAGATAAAAAGAATGTCCTAATTTCTATTACATCTCAGCTAGATAGGGAAGATGTAAAGCAATTAGTAGATGACTTAAACGCGTGGTTAGAAGATACATTAGAGATACCAAAATTCAAAGGTATAGATGAGGAAGCAGTTAAAGTAGCTTGGGAATACGCACAAAAGAAAAGATTATTGGAAGAAGGTATGAAACAATATATTGCTAGTATCAAACCAACACAGCATATTCAAAAGGAATTACAAACATTTGAATTAGACCCAATTGGTAGAGAAGTGATAATTGATAAAGTAAAACTAAAACAAAATGGAAAATAAGAAATATAACTTAGATGAATTGCTTAAGAAATCTCCAGCAGATATTACACATGAGGAGATGATGTTTGTAATAGAGAATATGGATTTAGAATCTCTATTCAATGCAGCAATACAAAAACAAAACGAAACAATTACTAATCTAACCGATGAACAAAAGAACTAGGATAAACAAAAATGAAATAAATTGTTATAATTATATATGCAGTGGTCTTTTTATGAAACGCCATTTTATGCTATCCACTGCTTTATCCTATATTGCCGGTCCTCTTTCATTTGGGGACTGGCTTTTTTATGTCTAAAATTAAAAACTATGATACAAACTAAAACAGAAGTCGCAATGGCTCCACTTAAAGGATTTGAAGATTACCACATTTGTGATGATGGTACAGTCCTTTCAACTAAGATAGCACCACGCTATAATCCTGAAGGTAATCTAAGACTTGTTAAACCACGCATACACCCAAGCGGATATTTATACTATGGGCTATTCGTAGGTGAAGGTGAAAGTAAACAAAGATTGTGGCGTAGAGGTCACAGATTAGTTTACGAAACATTTGGTGGTAAGATACCTAATGGATTTGAGATTGACCATATAGATGGTGACAAACATAATAATGATATTACTAATTTAAGAGTTGTTACTCGTTCAGAGAATATGTTATCAGCCTTTGAAAGAAAAAGAAATAAAACTAAATAGCATGTATTACATTTATCATATACCTGGTGTTAAGATTGGTTGTACTAATAATTTACAAAGAAGAATTAGAGAACAAGGATTTAGTAATTATGAATTATTAGAACAACATTCAGATAAATTTACAGCATCTAATAGAGAGAAAGAATTACAAAAAATATATGGATATCGTTTAGATAATATTATATACAGTGAGTCAGTAAAAAGAATTACAAAAGCTCAGCAAATTTCATTAGAAACTAAAAACGAATGGCTACCTAAAGTTGATTGGAAAGCAAGAGAAGCTAAAATTGATAAAGAAGCTAAATGGAATAAAGTTAAATCACATCCAAATTATATTAATATGGATAGAAGTAATAATGGTAGTTGGAAATTAAAGAAAATTTTACTTCAATATGATTTAGATGGTAACTTTATAAATGAATGGAGATGTGGTGGTAGAAATATGCCTGAAGAATATAAAAATGCAGGTGGATGCGCGAAATCAAATAAAGGTACGATGTATGGATACCAATGGAGATATAAAACATCAGAAGATTTTCCAAAGTTTATAGGTAAATTTATTAATAATATTTATCAAAAGGTTATACAAATGGATATGAATGGGAATAAATTAAATGTTTATAATAATCAATCAGAGGCAGCAAAAGCAGTTGGATGTTCTATACAAGCAATATCAATGTGTTGTAGAGGAATAAATAAAACAGCTAAAAAATATAAATGGAAACATTATGAATAAATGTATATGGAGATTTGGAACATGGTTAGAGGGTTTAATTAGTGTAGTGACATTAGGTCATGGCAAAGAATTAGCGGGATGGATAGCTTGGACATTCTTTAAAAACCCTGATTGTGGGTGCCAGAAACGTAAAGATTATTTAGATAATCTATTTGGATGTAATAACGGAATAAAATTATAACACATGTCAGAAGAATTA
>Ga0209354_10000188_pt1 | contig 30281 bp, 46 predicted proteins | sample LauGreSpBDMM15DD_2_FD_187562 | JGI IMG/M metagenome (GOLD analysis project Ga0209354, IMG submission 187562) | Freshwater lake microbial communities from Lake Michigan, USA - Sp13.BD.MM15.DD (SPAdes) (version 2) | ecosystem: Environmental > Aquatic > Freshwater > Lake | place: Lake Michigan...
GGGTTGAAGCTCTTGACAATGAAAAGTGTGCATGGTTTTGCAGGTTTGACATCTTGGTCATTAGATGTTAGCCAATAAAGCCAAAATAAAAATGAAATGAGCAATGAAACAAGCAAAGCCATCCTCAAATTACCATCGCTGGGGCAAGTGGCGTGGATTTACAGATTGCCGGAAGCAACGCTAAAAGCATTTAGGCAAAGGGGTTGCGATGTGTTTGATGCCAGGCAAGTCTTCGAGACTTTGGAGAAGACCAGCCGCAAACCCGACGAGTGGAGAGAATACTTTGAGAACCAAGACGATTCCCATGAATACTGGAAATTGCAAGAAACCAAGGAAAAGGTCGAGGGTCTAAAGCTGAAGAACGCTAAAGCGGCCGGAGAGATGTTTGACAAGTCGGACGGCGAAAAGGTTCAAGATGCATGGGCAAGCGCATTGCAGATCGCTTTGTCTGAGCGGAAAGCGACGGTTCCGCAGATATTGGCAGGCAAAGACGAGGCATGGATATCGGAATGGATGGAGGAAGAGGATAGGAAATTACTGTCAGAATTGAGCGATTTGGAATCTGGTCTATGGAAACAAGTTTATGAAAAATACAGCGTCATCGCGGAATCTGGAGACATGGCTGAAGACTCACCCGCTAATGAAGCGAAGAGTGGACGGTCTAAAGCCAAGACCTAAACAGACAATTACCGAGTGGTGCTTCGATAACGTCAACCTGTCTCAAGGTCTGACTCCTCGGCTAGATGCATCGATCACTCCGCACATGATCGGCCCGCTGAACTGGGCTTCGGATCATCGAATCAAGGAACTTCATTGGCTCTGGTCGCCCGGCGGAGGTAAGACCACGGCTATTGAGGGTCTGACTCAATGGCGCATGGCTAATTCTCCATCTAACATTTTAGTCATTGGTCAGAAAGACGATACGGCCGAGCGTTGGATGGAAACGCGGTTATTGCCATCGATCAAGAAGAACCCAATGCTGAAGCATTTGTTGCCATCGCAAAGCGGGACTGACCGGCACAAGATTAGAAAGACAACGGTAATCTTCAACCACGGGTTTTATCTGGAGGCAGGTGGTAATGCCGAGTCTAACTTGCAGGAGAAATCCATGCCGTTGGTGATATTTGATGAGGCGTGGAAGACATCTGAGAAGCCAGGCAGGATACAGCAGGGCAAGCAGCGAACCCATGATAAGTGGAACGCTATGGTTTTGTTTGCTGGTCAAGCTGGGGAGACACATCACAGCGTTGAAAGCGATGATGCTTTGTGCGACCTGTTCCGCGAGTGGCGCAAAACTGACCAGAGGACATTCTGCTTTGAGTGCCAAGAATGCCACACGGTTCAGCCATTTAAATGGGATCAGATGAAGTGGGACAAGGTCGAGATACCCGGTTACGGCATTGATTGGACGAAGACTGGCGAGACGGTTAGGATGACTTGTTGCAATCCAGACTGTAACACCGAATACCAAGACAACATCAAGAACAGAAGGATATTAGCAGAATCCGCTCTGAATAACCCTGCGACCATTGACGGTTATATGGTGATGAATCCTAACGCCGAGAAGGGTTACGTTGGCGCACACGCAAACGCCATGAGCTACTGGAGGATTCCTTGGGTGAAGCTAGTTCAGCAATTTGAAGAAGCGATGGAGGCTAAGTATCGCGGCGATTTGACTTTGCTACAGGTCTTTGTTATGCAGCGGTTAGCAGAATTTTGGACACCTGTTGCTTACGAGAACAACACCGAATTGACTGTGTCAGATTACAAAACATCGGATTTTGATAATGGAGAGTTGATCGACAACGAAGAATGCCGGTCATTGGCGGTTGATGTTCAGCAGAACGACCTTTGGTTTACTGTAGGTGCGATGGGAGCTGGTGGCGTGTTGCAGATATTAAATTGCGGGCAGGCTCTGACATTTGATGAGATCGATAAGCTACGGGCTAAATACAAGATCAACCCAAAATACGTATTGGTTGACTCGAAATACCGGCAGAACTACGTCATTCAGAAATGTGCTGAATATGGATGGACGGCTTACCGGGGAGTGTTCCGCGATTCTTACGATATGGTGATTCGTGGATCCAAGACTAAGGTTTTGTATGATGGCCCAGTTCCAGTCCAATCTGGATCTGGAGCAAGAGCAAACGCGATCAACTTATGCGTGAACCCGTTGAAAGACGCTTTAGCTGAGATGAGAGCAGGTCGCATGGGCAAACTGATGATTCCATCTGATATCGACCCGCAATACAAAAAGCATTTGAACGCAGAGGTCAAACGTAAGGTTGTCGCTGGTCGAGATAAGAAAGAAGTTGAGATGTGGATAAGAATCAACAAAAGACCCAACCATATGCTCGATAACACGATGGCTCTAGTCGGAATAATGGTAATTCGCCAAATATTGAAGGTATATGAAATTAACGAAGAAGCAATTGAAATAAAACAAGACGAAGAATAATACATATTGCCTAATTGTTAGATGTTTGCTATTTAATGCACATGGCAGATCCGTTGTTACTTGCACAAGGTTGGTGGGATAGGGCGCAGCGCGACCCTTCTTACGTAACCACTTTACAGAAAAAAGTGGATGAAATTGATGACGGGATCATCAATGGAACGGTTACTGGCGATATCGTGCAAGCTGGAAAAAACGGGTCTAACTACACCCAGCGCACCAACTATTCTCTTCAAGATCGAACCACCGCAATGCGTTGGGCGATTCAATGTATCAAGTCGGGAATTAGACCGTCAAGAAACCGTAAAATCATCTTTTGATTTATGTTAGTAGACCAATATGGAAATCCGTTAATTCGGCAAAGTTATAATCGAAGCACCGAAAACAGGGGCGTTGATCGTCCTTGGATTCCAACTAAGTTGGATAACATCGATAAACTTATCCCTTCTTACGATAGGAACACATTGGTCGCAGTATCCAGAATGCTAGTTGAAAACTGGGGGCCGGCTAGAAGCATTGCTCGCCAAATCCCGATGTATTCAGTTGGCAAGGCATGGAAACCATCACTTGAGACTTCAGATGACGCAATCAAACTTGAAGCGGAATCTGTCATCCGCGAGCAGTTTTGCCGGATGGCTACGATGAAGGGTGATGATCTATCGACAGTTCTATACCACATGGCTCATCTTTTGATCCGTGATGGAGAATGCTTTTATTTGCTAACAGAATGGCAAAGCGGATTCCCAGCAATCCAAATTATCCCTGCTCATAGGATCGGTCAGCGTGAAAACGCAATCAATCCGATCGAAGAAGGTGCTTACAGGGGATACACAATCAACGAAGGCGTTATTCGCAATAAATACGGGGTTGTTATTGCTTACCGGTTACTTGGGGAAACTGCGGACAAGGATCAAGATATCTCATCCTCATCGCTCAAGCACGTAATGGATTCGGATTACCCCGAAGCAAACCGTGGGTATCCAGCACTTAGCCATGCATTGAATGATGGACGCGATGCGTTGCAGGCTCACGAATGGGAGCGTTTGAATATGCTGGCGAGGTCGTCACATACGTTGATTGAGCATTCCGAGTCTGGAATCCCAGATGGTGACAGAACCAATGAATTCTTCAACGAAGCGGGTGGGGATAGCTCAAGCCCATCAAATTTGGGTATTACAACTAACACTTTGTTTGGCGGCACATACAAAACCGTTAGAGCCGGAACTGGATATAAACTGGAAAGCGTTAAGCACGACACACCTGGCGAAACATGGGAGTCATTTGGTGACCGCATGATCCGCAAAATGTGTGCTGGTGTGCCTTGGCCGTTCTCCTTTATCTGGGAAGGTTCTAGCCGTGGTGGTGGAACTGCCGAGCGCAGGGATATCATGCAGGCCCGCCAAGCTGTTGAGGATATGCAATCAATCATCGAAAAAGAAGCCAGATTGATTGTCGGATACGCCTACAAAAAGCTAGTCAAACTCGGACGAGTTTCAGACACAGCTGATTGGTGGAAATGGTCATTCAGCAAACCACCTAAACTTACGGTCGATGACGGCCGAGTAACCAAAAGCAACCTTGAGTTGTGGAGAGCAGGCATCTTGAACGATGAAGACCTGCTCAACGACATGGGCAAAGACCATGACGAGCATTTTAGAAGTAGATTTAACCGTGCCGCCGACAAAGAATTGATGTTTATCGAGGCGCAACAATCTAAAAACGTAAAATTGGATGAGCGATACAAGGGTATGTTCACTCCAAACGATATGAAAGATGTCGATTCACCAATGGACGACGACACAACACAACAAGAAGACAATTTAGACGATGAGAATTGATAAATTAAGCATCCTTTCCGGGATCAGTAACGACATTTGGGCTATGGATGAGGACAAGGTTAAAACCTTTGCCTTGTCATGCATTGATGCATCAGAGAAAAGCGCAGATTCACTAGCAAAATTTTACCCGATGAAGTCGGAAATGAGCATTGCCGCGCTTCCAATTGGAAAAGTAGCGATTATCCCAATCAAAGGATCGCTAATGAACAAAGCACCGGGCATCTACGAGGAACTCGGTTTGGTTACGACATATAAAACGATCCAATCACAAACTCAGTTAGCTATCGAAGAAGGCGCAGTAGGAATCATTTACCACGTTGACTCACCCGGCGGAACAGTATCTGGATGCATTGAAACCGCAGACATGATTGCTGGGCTTGGTGTTCCAACTGTCGCATATTGCGAATGGACTGCTTGTTCTGCCGCTTACTGGCTTGCATCGCAGACTGATTACATCGTAACCGGCAAGTCAGCGAATATCGGCAACATCGGAGCCGTTTTAGCTTGGGCAGATTTGACCAAGTTCTGGGAATCGATGGGTGTTGAATTCAAAGCACTTGTCAGCGAAGGAGCATCGCTAAAAAGCACTTTCCACACAGAGCCTAATGAAGAACAGATTTCATTCCTCCAAGAATCAATTAACGAAGCAGGAAAATCATTTTCAGACTCTGTTGTGGTCGCTCGTCGCAAAGCCGGGATTGAAATGGATGACGAAGTATTTAAAGCTGGTTGGTATAGCGGGGAAAAAGCAATTTCGCTTGGTCTTGCTGATGATATCGGCACGTTGGAAAAAGCATTGGAATACTTTGTCGAATAATTTACTTGCACAATCTAACGGAATAACCTAACAACATATAAATCAAAGAACCATGTTTGAATCAAGATCCGATCTCAAAAACAAATTAGCAGCTGCTGAAGCAGATGTTACTCGCCTTGAAGCAGAACTTGCACAATCCCAAGAGCAGGCACAGCTTGTAATTGAGAAAGATCAAGAAATCGCATCTCTTTCCGCTGAACTTCTTGAAATCAAAGCGGATCACGAAGCACTCAAAGCTGAAGCAGAAGCGGCCGAAGCAAAAACTTCAGACGAAGCCATCCAGGCACTTGTCACCGAAGAAATGGCTAAATGCTCGCACAAGCCAGTTGAGGAAATTCAAGCAGAAGACAACAAGCCTCAAGATTTCTACGCTCAATATCGCGAACTTCAGAAAACCAACCCACGGGCAGCTGCTCAATTCTGGGAGGAAAATGAATCGTCAATCAAATCTCAATAATCACACCAAAAACTTAATTAACTAATTATATGGCAAACTCCACCACCGGCATCCAAGATGACATCATCGCCCGTAGCGTCCTTCAAGGATTTACTGCTGCGATTGCACCAATGGCCGCCCTTAACACCCTGTTCTCTGACGCAGCCGCTAACCGTGGCGATCGCGTTTCCGTTCCACGTCTCGCATCCTCACTTGATGCTGCCGCAGACAAAGCTGTAGGCTCGGCTTACACCATCCAAGACATCGATTCCGATGCCGTTGAGATCGTTCTCAACAAGCACAAGTATGTTTCGATGGGTAACGACGATATCGAAGTTGCCAACAGTTCGGCACTTGTTCTTGAGCGTTACGGCGTTCGTAAAGGTAACCTACTCGCCAAAACCGTAGCACAAGACGTGTTCAGCGAAATCACCTTGGCTAACTTCGGTGCAGCCGCATTCACCGGCGCAGCATCTACCTTCGATGAAGATGATGTAGCTGACGTAGCAGATGTTTGCGACGACGACAATATGCCCGAAGACCGCTACCTGGTTCTCAGCAACGCTTACATCACCGCTCTTCGCAAATCTGGAGCAATCAAAGACACCTCTGGCTACGGATACAACGCCATCCAAACTGGCAATATCCCAATGCTTCACGGATTCAAAATCATCCCATCGAACATCATCCCAGCAAACGGTGAAAACCTTGTTGGATTCGCAACCGATGGATCCGGCATCGCTGCTGCATTCCGCTATCTTGCTCCACTTGGTGGCAACAAGTATGACCGTGCTGAAGCTATCGTTGGCGAAGGTGGTATCACCCTCGGACTCCGCAGCTGGTATTCCGAAGACTTCGGTAACTACCGTTCCGTCATGGAGTGTGTCTATGGTTACGAGACTGGCATCGCAGCCGGAATCAAACGCCTTGTCTCCGCTTAATTCTTGAACTTATGGGGCAGGGTAATTCCTGCCCCATAATAAACCTAACAATAAAATGGCAGCATACGCGTTACTCATCGGTATTAAAAACGGCAAGAAATCATTGGTAATTGATGGTTCTCCTGTCGAAGTAAGGAAGTTCTTCAAGCACTCAAGCGGTGAAGGATTCGATCAACTTGAAGTTATTGAATCTGGGGCCGGTAGAAGTCGCTCGAAAAAGTTCGTCAAAAACACTCCTCAAAGTGAAGAGAAGCAACTGCCTAAAAAGGCAGCCAAAGCATCTAAATAATTTTTTTGTAGTTCGTAGTTCGTATTGTTCAACAGCCTGCCCGCGAAAGTAGGCAGGCTGTTTACTTTTAATCATTATGGCATCTTTAGTTGATTTATTTATTCAAGGAGCAATCCCAGTCTCAAACGCTACAATTGGATCGACTGCCGTAACGCTTTCCAACGGAGTTGTATTGAACGGTGTATGGTCAACCATCGACACTACCTCAATGTCAGAGTTTGGCGGGGAACAACTTGAGTCCGCCGGGAGCGTGATTGTCCCAGCGTCTGCATCTATAACGATCAATCTTATCGGCAAAAGATGCACGTATAACAACATCAAGCTACAGGTATCTAGGGTCGAGGTTGGAACGACTGAGTCAACGATTTCATTCAAGCACGACACCGAGGGTATCAAGTTATGAAAGCGGTCGTAACCGTTAATATAAAGAAGTCTAACGATAAGACTCGGCTGATTAACGATAGCTTCCTCAAATCGATGGAAGCTAATTCAAAATTGGTTGCAAGAATGGCCGCGTTTCAGCTCCATAAATCAACGCTACCAGAGACATTCTCAATGCCTTGGAATAAGGCTTTCGTGAAAATGAAGAATAAAATTCATGGAGACGTAAATTCAGCTTACGCCACAAAACAAGACGATGGATGGCAAGGCATCGCATTTAAATTGATTCGTGATTACGTTAACGGTGACCGGGCTAAAAGGTGGTATACAAACTATAAAACAGGCGGTTTGGCTACGTTTGATGAGCGGACGGGAACATATGCTGATTACGAAGAACAATTTGATCGCATGAGAGGAATTCCTCGGAAAGCAAGCCAAGAGGAATACTTAAATTATAGGAAGCAAAACAATTATAATGTTCCTAGATCCGGCCCATCGCATAAAACTTTGGGTTTTGTTACTGAGGACAAAAGAAAGAAATTGCTAAACAATCGGCTCAAGACAGCTGGACTAGCCAAAGCTGGGTGGAAGGCTTGTTATCATTTAGCCGGTGGCAAGGGATTGAACGTCAGTCAGATGGGTTCAGAAGGGCAAAATAAATTCCCAGCTGAAATCAATGTTCCATACAATCTGTTTGGAAAAACATCACTTGGCTCAGTAAGTCTTTCGCATAACAATACTGGATACCGTGGCAAACTAATAAACAGTATTAGGTATATGGAATACGCATCCAACGAATCATTTTTCATTGTTGCTACGGAAATAGTTGAAAAATACATGAAAATCGTGTTTGAATTACGCAGAAAATCTTTGAGGACTAAATTGAAAAAGAGCGCATAAATTATGATACTACCAGACAGGATTAGCAAAGCAGTTGCAGACGCGATTAGAAGCGCCGGGGTTTCAGCCACCGTCCAAGGGGCTGTCGAGCCGTCTGTAAATGAGACGACATACGCCAAAATCGTGTCTCATGTGGTTTCTTGCAGCCAAAAAGCATTCATTTTAAAGGGAGTTTACGATGTAAACGGTGAAGTCACCCTAGTCCAATCGATTGACGACACGACTCCAGAAGTCAAATTCAGAGCGGAATGTGAACGTCTGAGAGAAATTCTTAGTGACGAATCCCTAACAGTTGCTAATATAACGGCAAATGATAGTTATTTGCACATCTACAACAAGTCTTGGCAATTAACAGATATGCAACAAGATGCAGGAGAGCGTGGGTTTAAAGCCACATTCTCATGGAAAGCATTAGTAAGAGATACACTTAACACTTAGGAAAAAATATGTCAGCAACCACATACGGAGATATCAACTTCAGCTTGTCTGAAGAAACTGGTCTATATACAGAAACCGTCACTCAAGATATGAGCAACCAAGTGAGGGAAATTCCTTCCGCTGGTGGCGAAATCCTTGCTGGTGCTTTCTACGGTAACAAAGGAACCTTCTCTATGGAAGGTGCGCTCAAAACCGCCGCTTCTCCTACTTGGGAGCTTGGAGTAGCATTGATCTTGGCTAACGTCGCTGAATTTACTGTTCCAGGATACACCTCTGGTGCTACCTACGTCGTCACAAGTGCAAACGTGTCACTTGGAGCCGAATCCGAAGAGCGCAGAACAATCGGCGGGAATATCTATCCATTCCTTGAAGCTGAATCCACGTAATCTAACTTGAATTCCATATGGCTACGATGATACAAGCCAAAACCAAGGATGTAAGGCTATTCGCTGCTGTTGTGGCGATGGGCATTCCTTGGAAACAAGAAACCGGCTCCATCTCTGGGGGTGAAAGGGCATGGTTATTTGGGGAAGTCAGCGATTGCGGCAAATGGAAGATCAAGGATTTGTTGAAATGGTGGAGGGACAGTAAATTCCACCATTCAAATCCAACTCATCCATTTAATATCGTAAAAAGCGTGATGGCCTCAGACCGAGGCGTTAAATCAGCCATAACTGCCCACAAAGGCATCGTGCAGCGTTCTACAGGACTGAGCATGGTTATTGAGCCGAGCGATGGTGTATCGAGCTACGCAAGCCCATTACGCGCAAATGACGACGTGTCATTGATTTCGGCTTTAAGTGGGTATGGATTCGAGATTAAAGAATGCCAGAATGTCGGGACTATCAGATTGTTCAGCGCATCCGAAAAGACTCAATTTGATGGATCCACATATGAGGCCGCAATCTCTTGGTGGCGCGATGCTTCATTTGAGAAGAACAATCCACAACATCCGTTTGCTTACGCGAAATCGGCATCAATAACTTATTCTGCGGCAGTTGAAGCTATCAGAAAAGAAAGACCATTGATAAAATGGAGTCCAAAGGGAGCAACTGGATTTGCATACATCCACCCAGATTGCTCATCAGTAACAGAAAAGAAAGTTAGTGGATGGCTGAACAATCAATAAAAATATGAAATCAGATAATAGAGACGATAAACTAGAGGAATCATTCATTTGCGGATCCAACAAATACAAGCCGTATGTTGTGGGCCGCACCAGAGTGCTACGCAAGCTCGGAAACCCGTTTTTCGGTGGCGAACCAGAGAACCCGGATGAATGGGACATGGATCGCAAACTTGGAACTGCCTGGGTGATCTTCAAAAGCGAATTCAACGCAATCCATAAATTCATGGAGTTGCCAGAACCGCTTATCCAAATCGACAAAATCTGGCTTGAGGAAATGCATGATAGCGAAAAGGAATCCATCTACAAATGGATCATCAAAGAAGCCGGTTTAACTGAAGCAGCTCAGACCGAGCCTATTCAAGAAACGCGGGGAAAGCAACAAGCCGAATAAAGGGTGATAGACCGAACTGGCTATCTGTATGGTGTCAGACTCTTTATGCGGCAAACGGAATAACAATGCATGATGCAATATGGGAAATACCAGAACACGTTGGATGGCAAATATTCCATAGTTACGAGCAATCCCAAGGCAACGCAAGAAAGTTCATGCACAAAATAACAAAAAATAAACAATCTAACCACGTTTTTGAGTCATTTCGTGATATTGTTATTCCAGATGACGTAGAATCTGATACACTAAGAATATAGTTATGGCAGATGCAGAGTTTACATTTAAGGCAACAGGAGCAGAGACAGTAGTCGCGGCTAACAAGCGTATTGAGCAATCGATGCAGCAACAAGCCAAGGCATCAAGCAAATCTGGGTATGCGGTTCTTGAGGCATCTAGGGCTTTAGAAGACTTTTCTATGGCCGGTATGCGTGGAGCGTTGAACAACATTCCGCAATTGCTGATGAACCTCGGTGTTGGAGCCGGGTTGACTGGTGTTATCGGTGCTTTGACAATCGTTGTATGGAAAGGAACTGAGTATTTAGACAAATATATAACCAGCCTTAGAGAAGCTAAGTTAGCTGGATCCGATATAGGTATTTCGCAATTTAACGCTGAATCTATAAAAGAAGCGTTTGGTGAAGAAGCGGTTAAAAAAGCAAAGCAAATGCTTCTTGTTTTGGACGAAATGGCTAGGGCGCAAGAAAGGCTTAACAATCTCACCCAAATCTATACAAGCGAAACATTGGCGGGTAATGAGTTGAATCACGCTCAAGAAATGCTAAATCTGACAAGGAACAGAGCAACCGAAGAGCAAAAAGGAAGGGCCGAGCTAGAATATAAAATTAAACTGGCTGAGGAAGAGGCTAGCATGGTTCAAAATAAGGCCGATGTCGAAAAAGCAAGCCTTGAGGATATAAAGCGCAAAAAAGAAGAGCAGCAAAAAATTATACAAAAAGCTGATAGACTTGAGTTAGACGCTATAAACAAAAAAGTCCGCTTGAAATATGTAGAGTATAGTCAAAAATTGATGGCTGCTCCACGCAAAAGACTTGAAGAGGAAGGCTATCTTAAACCCGGATTATTCAGAAAAGATAAATTGGACGATTACGATAAAGTTCAATTGACTGTTGCTGCTGGGAAATTAGCCAATAAATATAGAGATGACTTGCTTAAAGAAAGAGGTTTGACCGGCAAAGATATTGAAGATCAACTTAAAAAAGCATTGATCGCTGAAGAGGAAATTAAAATACTTGATGAGAAAATCAAGAGGCAAGAAGAGTTAATTAAAATAGCTGAGGACAATGCTGAGTCAGCGAAGAAAGTATTGGAATATGATGTCGAAAGACTAAAACTTTTAGAGGAAAGGGCTAATCTTGAGCGTCAACAAAAGCAAGAAGACGAAGATAAAAAGAAAGCTGAAGAGGAAAATAAGAAACAAATGGCAGAATTGATGAAGGAACGAGGACTTGATGTTAGCTCCTTCCTGTCAAATCAAGCTCGTGTTGGACTTGGTGGCAATGAAGCTAAAACAGCAATGGATACATTAAGTGTATCTAAACAACAACTTGCACAATTAAAAGAAATCGCAAGAAACACAAAGCACGGAAAAAGAACCGCATATAACTAATGAGCGCAATTAAATATGGATTATCAACAAGTAGTATCAGATGGGAGCCAGCTGATAGCGATTTGCAAATCAATAATACCGGTGGAGTAGTTATAAATGTTACTGGGACTATTGATTGTGATGATGGAAGTTTTGCTTTATCAGAAGCAATTACATTGATTCCCGATCAATTACCTATTTCTAATGATGGCCCAATAGGAAACAGCACAGATTATAGCGAAGCTAAATTAACAGATTCTGGAGCTAGATATCTTGGTGATGGCACAATTCAGATTACCGCTACTTATGAGATCGCCGAGCAAACAGGAATCCAGCCTGGGGCGGATCCATTGACAGAAACAGCAGATACAGATAGGGCAATTAGAAGCATTGTAGCCGAAGAAGTCCCGATTTTAGCTCATCCAGTAGTTAGAGAATTTCCTGCCGCAGAAAGATCGCGTTTAGCATCATTGTTGGCTGGAGACGTTCAACCAAACCCAAGGTATAATCCAGATGGGTCTGGAAGTGAGCTGTGGGAGTTTAGGCAATATACAGAAGATGGAAACGATTTTGAAGAGGTAATATTTAGCGATACTGAATACACAACCGAAGATGAAATCACTTCATCTCCGTTAAATTATGCAAGATTGATTGCCATTGGTATTACATCTTATCGCAGACCGATGGTTAGGCACACTATTACTCGGCAAAGAAATGAACCTGTTTCAAATAACGTATTAAGCAAAGTCGGAGAAGCACTTGATATTACGCCAGCACTTGCTCCAGACTTGCAAGGTGGACAATGGTTTTTCAATGGTGTCAATGATTCCACGTCTAATGGCATTTTATGGACATCGCAATTTGAATTTGAATATACTGCTAGTGGTGGTGCATTAAAGGACATTTATAAAGGTGGAGAAGCTGAAGTATAATTATGAAACAATTTACGAGTCCTGTTAAACCTCAAGTTGGTCATGCAATTAAGGCTGATCATATGCAAAACCACGCTAGAGCAATTGAAGAGTTGCAAAGGGCATTGCAGCCTATAAAACCATCCAAAAAAAGAATGTTTTTTAAGCGATTGCCGTTTGAGGTTACTGCAAGTGATTCATTACAAGCTGCTCCGGGAGTCTTCTGCGATACAGAATTCGATACAACTATTGAATCAACACCACTTGATGGTGATTGGTATTTTCAAGGATTGCTTGTTATTGATGACACAACTGGATCAGTCGTGTCGGCTACCGTTGAATGGAGTCAGACTGAAGGTGTAGATACAACAACTGACTTTTACACTACTATTGCGACTGTATATGTTGACAATACAACTCCAACTCCGCCATACATTGTGCAATATAATTATGGAACGATTGTTGGGATCGTTCATGGTTCTACTGATCAAGTTTGGAATGTTACGTTTTTCTAATGGTCGAAGAGTATTTAGCTATAATTAAGCAAAAAAAGCATGATTTACATGACTTTTTACAAGGCTATTGGAATCATCCTCACAGATTAACAGAAATATCTTTGTCTGGATATCTTACTCAAATCGAAGATGGAAGGGATTTTACTGGAGCTGGAACATCGGCATTTGTAGACACATATGATTACACAGGATCATTATTCCCAGTCATAACTCGTAAATTTTATGACAACGAACCATTTAAAAGTTTTGCTGGCCCAGAACCATCAAAAGGTGAAATTACTATTTCTCAAGATTGCCTTTACGGATGGAGGATGATTTCAAATCAAGGACTTGAAAATGATCCAGTTACAGTTGGAACTTTTACACGGGAAAGCTATACCCGTGCAACAATTGGAAGTCCTTGGGTATTAGGTAGCACGACAAGTTATGATCTTATAGGAAACCTTATTTGTTTACCAAACAACGGTGGAGACGTAGTAAGTGGAGGTAGAGGGGCTGACGTTGATTCAAGCAAAGCAGATATATTGATTGATATTTCAATCATGGGGCTTTTTACGACTATTGGACGCTTTCCTTGGAATGACCCTTGGGCTTCGGAAACTGATGCTTTTACTGATTTCCTAAATGATTGGATAGCAAACGGTAATGCTGCATACGGAGCTGGGTTTTCCGGTTCGTGTTCTATGTCGCTGGATTTTTCGTGATTGCCTAAATTCGCATATTTATCCTTGCCTAAATCGCCAGAATAATCTAACAGTCTCCATATGGGAGTCATTTCAAACGCAAGATTAACTTACGGGCTTTCAGCCTCTGGGACTCATACTGGAACTAACCAGACCGGCAGCATTATCGTCGGCAAACCCCAGACAACCAAGAATTTCCTCACGGCCGACATTGCTTACGCTTTCTCGGTTACGAGCGATGACGCAGCCGATGTCGCCACTTTGACCATTTCAACTGGCGTGGTCGCACAAACCACGGGTGTTCCGATTATCGCTGACGGGGACGGCAATGATTTCGAGGGTGACGCTCTTACTCCAATCGTGACCGCTTACGCCATGCTTGTTGAGCCTATTGGCACAACTACTGGTACAATGGCAGTTTCAAGCTCTGTCACAAGCAACGGCATAGGCAAGACGTTTGCGGCCGGATCGACCACTCCATTGCTTTGCCAAATCCCATCGACTGGGACTATTTCTTTCACATTCTCACAAGCTGCCGATAGCTACAAAGTAACCGTTTTAGGAAAATCCTCTTAACATGGCAATAAATCTTCAGCCACTAACCTGGCATTGGGAGCCGGTTCCTAAAGGTGACACCTACCCTGCTGCAATCATCACCGAAACATTGAGTGATGCTGATCTCGTTCGTGTGAAAATAGAGATCAAAGCAAACGGCAACACCACGTCATCCTTGGTTCTTGATAGCGATGACACGGGAATTGTTATCACCAGTAGTGCTGCTGGGTCATGGGCATTTACTATCGAGGAGATATCTGCCACAACGACAGACGCACTCGATGAGCAGTATTACGCCTATCAATTGAAAACCACGGACGCGAATGGAGTCGTAAGAACTGAGTTTCAAGGCACATGGGAAGTGACTCCGCAAATACCTGTTTAATATGGCAAAGAATTTTACAATCGAACAAGATTCTCCCACTAAGAATTTTACAATCACCCAAGATGGGGTGACGAAAAATTTTACTATTGCTACCGGAGTCGGGCCGGCTGGGACATCCGCCACAGTTGATCAAACGATCATCGACGGCAGCACCAACGCCGTGTCTGGCAATGCTGTATTCGATGGACTCGCACTTAAGGCGCCGATTGCCAACCCTACATTCACCGGCATCGTCACAGCTCCAAGGATTACAGGTCGATGCGATGGATTGGAAGTATTTTGCAAAGCCGGACTTGCGATCAATGCCGGGCAGGTTGTCTATGTAACCGGCGCATCTGGCAGCAATATCATCATTGGGCTTGCACAGGCCAACGCAGAGCCGACATCCAGCAAAACAATCGGCATCAGCGAATCAACCCTTGCTCACAACGCTACCGGCTACGCGATCACGGAAGGACTGATGACTGTCAGCATCTCGGCACCGTCTGCTATCGAAGGCGATCCGATCTGGCTATCCTCGACAACCGCTGGCGGCATGGTATTCGGACTTGCCAACAAGCCATCCGCACCGAATCACATCGTTTATCTCGGAGTCGTCACACGCAAGACCGGGAACACAGTTGTTGAAATCTACGTTAAGATCCAGAACGGCGCCGAACTCGATGAGTTGGCCGATGTAGCCATCACAAGTCCAGTCGCAGGGCAAGCGTTGATGCGCGGTGCATCTCTCTGGGAAAATCGCAGTCTTGTCAGCGCGGACATTACTGATGCGACCGCAAGCGCTACTCCAAGCACAATCGTAAAACGTAACGCGCAAGGCGGAGCAGAATTTGCAGGCACAAGCTCGATAGCAGTTTCAGTAACTTCTACTGCTGCCACAGCGGTCAATGCTATTTCAACGAATAGTACCGCAGTTTATGGAGAATCAGGACCATCTGAAGGTGGTTTCTTCGCATCTGCTACTGGAACAGGTTTGGTAGGTTTCACAGACTCTGGCGACTATCACGCAAAGTTTGGAAACACATCCGGAGACAATCGTTCGTTCGTCGCAAGAGTAAGCGGAGCATTTGGATGGTGGAGAGGTGCATTTCGTGGGTTTCTGCAAGCTCCTGCCTCTATCACGTCTAGCGATAAGACTTGGACTCTGCCAAACAACACCGGCACGGTCGCGCTGACGACCGACGAGATGACTCCGACCGCAGCCGGACTGACCAGCAAGTTTGGAACGAACAAGGCGACAATCGTCAACGGTGACAAGGTGACAATACTTGACAGCGCGGCATCAGACGCACCGAAGCACGTCCTCTGGTCGCTGATCGTATCGACTTTGACCACGGCATTCAACGCGCTCTACGTCGGGCTGACGGGTAACCAAACAGTGGCAGGTAACAAGACGCTATCTGGACAACTTGAGCTTACCGGTCAAGCAGCAACCAATACGACAAGCGCAATGAATCGGGGTTTAGTGCGCGGCGAAAATCTGCAAAACCTATGGCTGCCGATAAGTTGGAACGCGCCGACTGGAACAGCCAACACGAGCGGATCAACGGTCGGACTTTCCGTAACTCTAGTCTCGTCTTCTACCTCATTATCAGGAAATAACCGAATCTGTACCATTGCCCAAAACTACCTAAACAGGCACGGGAGCGGAGCAAACCAGCGAATGTCTGGGGCTAAATGGAGCGCGATGTTTGATCTTACTTTTGAAGGACCCAGAAACAACGAAATCCGCCTCCTTTTCGGCGTGGCTGCAGCAACGCTGGATATTAACTCCGTCGCTGGGCTAGGTCTGGTTGTCCTGCCAAACAGCACTAACGCAAAACTGCAAATCCATAATGGTTCAAGCCTATTAGAATCCGCCAATTTTTCTTTGACTAGCTCCTCATTACGCAGGATTTTACTAACGTGGGACGGCTCTACCTTTAGCTGCTATTTAGCTTCTCATACTGATACTGCGGAGGCTCCTAGGTTTGCGCTCGTCCAGAATCTAATTGGAGCATCTCTCCCTACTACGTCTTCAGGAACATCTTGGAATATGGTGATTCAGGCGACGGATGTAAACACATTAATCGCAGCATTATATTTACGAGCTGCTCAATTTTGCCCTTATGTAGTAGTCCCATAATTCAAACCACCATGTCACTCATCCAAAAATCCACCGCCGAGAAACTAGCCAACGAGATTGACTCGATCAATACCGAGGCGATCAGTTTCATCAAATCCATGATGTCCAACGCTTTTGCCAAGGCAAACACCGCAGGCGAGCAGCAAGCGATTATGGACGTATTCGGAACGAACGCCGTCAACGCGCTCACAGTCTATTCGACCTTCCACGCGGCACTCAGCGCACTAGGTCAAGCCGAGGGATTGGATGTGCCGAATCTTGCAGTGTTCACGCCTCAATCAGACGGCAAGGTGATCTTCGTCGCGCCACCTGAACCAGAGCCAGAATCAATCTCATGAACGAACACAGCACAGCTTACAATCTTCTCAATGGACTTGTCGGATCGGCAGCATCCGCACTCGGAGTGGTGACTCAATTCCAGGAACAGCTCGACTGGGCATTGAAAACGACTTCAACATCTTTGCTGATCTGTGTTTCGCTTGTGACGCTTTACAATTTACTCAAAAAGAAAAAGTGACCGATTGCTTTCCAGACGTGGCGCAGTTTAGCGATGCCGGTATGCGAGGTGATTCTCGCATCTTCCAGCTTACTGCCAATTTCCGTTATCACTCATCTGTCGGAACAATTACTGTTCGCAAAGGTTTTTACACGGATGGCGGGAGTGTGCCTCGTATTTTCTGGTCTTTGCTAGATCCTTGGTCAAAATTCTTCTCCGCAGCATTGGTGCATGACTGGATATACTCCAAAGATTCCACCGCAGCATTCCCAGTCGCAGGCCGCAAAGAAGCTGATTTGATATTCAAGGAAGCCATGTTTAACGCCGGTGTTGGCTGGATTACGCGGGAAACCGTATATCGGGCAGTCAGACTAGGCGGATGGGCCAGTTACAAGAAGAAGTATTCCAACGAATAGTTTGACATACGGCTAAATCCTAGCTAAACCCAATCTAATGATAGCAATCTGCATAGGGCATAGCCGGAAGATTGGCGGACGATACGATGGCGGGGCTTACTCCGATGCGCTTAAAATTAATGAGCGCGAGTTTAACTTAAAGGTCGCAAGTGAATTGTCAGCTAAACTGGCATCCCGAGGTATCCGCAACAAGATTATCGACCAATACGGCGGCAATGGCTACGGCTCGGCAATGGCAGATGTTGCTAGGCAGGTTAAAGACATTAGGGCATCATTGGCTATCGAGCTGCATTTCAACTCGGCATCTACAGACGCTAACGGGCATGAATGGCTTTATTGGCATTCCTCAACGATTGGCGAAAAGGTAGCTGGTAAGTTTGATGCCGAGTTTTCCAAGGAGTTCCCGACCATCAAAAGACGCGGTTTGAAGGCGATTACCAAAAAGGATCGTGGCGGTAAATTCTTAGAGCTTACGCATTGCCCTGCGATCATCCTAGAGCCGTTCTTTGGATCCTCTGTGGCAGATTGTGCCAAAATCAACCTAGGCGGGCTTACAGAGGCTTATACGCGAGCAATTCAACAATGTGTATCACCATGAGACTACCACGTTCAGTAAAAATAGCCGGGCAATCCATCAAAATCAAAGTTGGCAAATTAGAGGAAGCATACGGACAATACGAGCATGACAACCGGGCTATCTGGATTTCCAATACGATCAAAGACGAGCGGGTCATCATCACAACTTTACGGCACGAAATACTTGAGGCATCACTACTTATATCTGGCGTTGGCTGGCTTGAGAAATACGATCAAGAGGCAATCGTCAGATGCGTTGACGAGATATTCTGGCCCGCTTGGGAATCATTAAACTTAAACTAATATGGCTTGGGAGAAATCAATATTTATGGCTGACTCTCACGGCGATCTGGTCTGCCCAAAAGCAATCAAGGTTTTCAAGTCATTCATGGAGGAATGGAAGCCCAAGATCAAAGTCCATTTGGGCGATGTCTGGGACTTTAGAGCGATCCGCCGAGGAGCTGGGCCGGAGGAACGCGCGGAGGGCATACGCTACGATTTTAACTGCGGAATGGAGCTTTTGGATTGGTATCGCCCGGACTATTTAACCCTTGGCAATCATTGCCATCGTTTATGGCGAGCAGCCGGTGAGACAAGCAACGGAGTTTTGGCTGATCTATGCGCCCAGAAAGCGCAGGAAACTGAAGACGAGCTGCGTAAAATGCGGATCAAATGGATCCCTTGGAAAGTGACCGAGCGGTTCAAGATCGGAAAACTCACATTGATTCACGGCTTCCATTCATCAATGCACCCGGCTAAAGCGCACCACGAAAAATACGGTTCGTGCATATTCGGTCACGTCCATGCCCCGAACGATTACGAGGCACGGCATATTGACGGCGGCAGTTCTCACGCTATCGGGACAATGGCACAGATTGACAAAATGTCTTACGCCGATGCTTACACCGCAAAGCTAGGCTGGAGGCAGGGCTTCGCATACGGACTACACAACACGAAAACAGGAGACTTCAAGATATGGCAAATAACAAGAAACGGATCGGATTGGGTCAGCCCGCACGGGATACTCTAAGTGCCTTGGATCGGGCTTTACTCGACCTGGCACTAGATACCCAAGAAAAGCAGCCAGATGAGTTTACAATCAAAGACCTTGTTGAGTCAACTAACGGCACTTTGCAATATAGCGCGATGAAGGTTAGAGCGCAAAAAATGGTTAAAGACGGCAAATGGAAGGTTCGCGTCTTAAGAGGGGCGAAGTATTATAGCCAAGCGTTACAAAATGTAACGGTTTGAATCTTTTTTGCTTTTTCTGCATTTTTTGCTTCCCATTTCGTAAACGAAAGGTTTAATCGCGATATGACCCATACAGTCTACTACATAAAACCCGAAGCGGCTATCGTTTGCAAAATCTGCAAACAATCACGCAACGTCAGCGCACCGGAACTAACGATGACGCTTGACGAGGTGAGGAACATCACGGCATCTGATATTCTGGAAGCCATCACCGAGCGGCAAAAGATCGACGGCTGGCATCACGATTATTGCCCGCGCTGCACCACTAATAACGCGGCCCGCATTGCCGAGGAAGAACTAGACGAACAAATTTAAACATGAACTACCAACACATACTAGAACAAGACAAGAACGAGCGGAAACATCTTCGCTTTGTTAAAGCAATCCACGATCAAGATGGTCACACTTATCCTGCTTTATCCTTGCCGGAAAATTGGGAGAATGTCCGCCATGTTGTCGGCAATCTTTACTTTGCTTGGGATGAAGATCCTCTGCTTGGTCAGATTTACCTTGCCGAGTATGATTGAGCGGAAAAGTGGTAACGAATACAACTAACCTATAAAAATGTGGATACTACCAAAATCAATCATATCAGTTTATGTGCCGGATACGGCGGCATTGATCTCGGACTTAGCCGAGCAATCCCAAATCTGCGAACAATCGCTTTTAGCGAGATCGAAGCCTTCGCTTGCGCGAACTTGGTCGCAAAAATGGAAGCGGGACTCTTGGACGCAGCTCCTATCTGGACGAATCTTAAAACCTTCCCATGGTCAGAGTTTTGTGACAAAGTGGACATCCTCTCTGGAGGTTATCCCTGTCAACCATTCTCCGCAGCAGGAAAGCGACTTGGAAAAGAAGACCCAAGACACCTTTGGCCGTGGATCGCAGATGGAATTAGAATTATGCGCCCCAGAATCTGCTTCTTTGAAAATGTCGAAGGACACATCAGCCTTGGACTCAGAGAAGTCATCAGCGAACTGGAAAGCCTTGGTTATCAAACGACGTGGGGAATATTCTCAGCGCGTGAAGTCGGCGCACCTCACCAACGTAAGCGAGTGTTCATCTTGGCCCACCGCAAAAGCGAGGGATTGGAAGGATACGATGGGTTGCTCGCTAGATGCTACGAATCCAGACGGGACTCATCGGAACAGGAGGGACAGGCTGGTTGGAGCAATAGTTGCGGAAATGCATGGCCAAGCCGCCCCGGTCAACCCCAGCACGGATGGGAGCCGCCTAGAGTCGTGGGCAACTCCAAGCACAATGGATCACATCAATGTAGTGAGGAAACCAGAGGATCGATCATCCGCAGCGAACAAAGGGGGATGCAAGAATCTGAGGGAGGAAGTTCATCAATGGGCGACACCAAACACGATGGATCACTTGGACTGCCGGAGTGCAGAGGGAGTCATCAAGATTGCAACAGGAGCGAGGAAGGGACGATCAATGCCATCGAATCTGAGGGAGCAGGTAGATCCGCAGACTGTGGATATTTACCAGAAAACCAAGGAGGAGTCATGGGCAACTCCACAGACGAGAGATCATCGGAGCGGAGATACAGAGAGATTCCAGAATCCAGATCGAAGCAAAAACCTAAACGATCAGATGCCAGTCCCGAACGGCAAACTAAACCCTCGCTGGGTGGAGACGCTGATGGGGCTACCGATCGGATGGGTCATGCCGAGCTGTTCATTACCTCTGACAATCGCACCGACGAACTGCGACTGCTTGGCAACGGAGTTGTCCCTGCAACAGCAACCAGAGCTTTTATAGTCCTTATCAATCAACTACTAAACCAATAACATTATGCCACTAGACGAAGACCTGCGCCGATATACGGCCCCACCAGACGAATACGGATCTGATCCTAACGAGTATTACTCGGCTCATTTGATACACTACATTTATCAAATGATTCCCGATCACGATAGAGCTTATGAAATTCATGAGGTCATTGAAATACTTCAATACGCAATAAGATACATTAACGACGAGGAAATCGGAATTGATATGATATGAACAAAGGACTTGAATCAACTCCAACAGTAAAAGACGCTCACAGTCCTGCCGGGCAACCATTCTATGCTCCACGGTCGTTCGCTGAGATGCCAGACTGCCCGTTTTGCCGATACGGAACGCCGATCAAACGTGATGAACGATGGGTTTGTATTGATTGCGGAAACTTTATGACCGAGAATCAAATTATTAAAGCACCATGAGCGTCCATACCAACACCCAAAAACGAGCAATCGCCAAAGCTAAAAAACGCATATCCGACATGATTTATTGTGGTGGATTTAACTGGCAATTTACAATCGACGGGCAATACACTCAGCCATGCCCATTCAAATCAAGCCAAACCAGACGGGCCGAAAAACTTATCGATTTCGCTAGACTTGAACTAGGTTTGCCACCAACCGAATACAAGGGTGGTAACTGGAGAAACTATCTCTGAACAAACAACAAACGAAACTAATAAAATGGAAAAACAATTCACAGGCAAAGTTAGCCAGATGAAACAAGCAAGTAAGTTCCTGGCTTCCGAGGATTTTCTCGGACTGGGAGATATCGATGTCACGATCACCGGCATCTACGAACACGCAGATGAGGTGATGCAAGACGGCAAGAAAAAATCGTTTTACTCAATCGGGTTTAACGATAAACCGAAACGAATGGTTCTAAACGCAACCAATCGCAAAACACTTGCGGCTTGTTTCGGCGCGGATACCAAAAACTGGATCGGAAAGAACATCCAAATCTACGTCAAGGATGGCATCAGAAACCCAGCTGGTGGAGATGCCGTTTGCGGACTGCGTATCAAAGCCAAACCCGATCTAGCATTACTCAGAGCCAAACGTGCCGAAATGGGAGGTGAAGCATGAAATCCTACCCAGAAAACGGAATTTATCACGGGCTGCCATTTTCGCTTTACCGGGGAGACGACGTAAACCCATCCGATACGATTGAAACCGTCAAAGATAAAGCCGTCTCAAAGTCGATGATTTGCAGTTTCATTGAGGATCCAGGTGCATGGAAATACTATGCCAAACCCAAGGCAACCACCGCAATGAAGGCTGGCAGCCTGCTCGATACGCTCTTAACCGAGCCGCTGGAATTCAAAAACCGATACATCATGTCTGAACACGATGAGTTTAGGACTAATGCTGCCAAAGAATGGAAAGCACAAGCCGAAGCATCTGGTTTGGTTGTCCTAAAGCAATCCGAGCTTGAATGCGCTCAGATGCAGCTAATGGCGATCAAATCCAAGCCACAGGCTGCTGCGATACTCGATGGCGCACAGTTCCAAGTCGCATTCCGGCACAAGACAAAATACCCGTTTGCTTGTAAAGGTCTGATCGACATCCTGCCAAGCGATGGCGAGACAATCGTTGACCTTAAAACCTGCGCTCCGTCTGCGTTGGAATCCAAGCGATCATTGCAGCAATACATTTATAAATGGATGTATCACGTGCAGGCTGGGTGCTACACCGATGGCTACGCATTGGCTAGTGGTGATGAGAGAACCCGGTTCAAGTTTATTTTTGTGACCTCGGCCGCACCGTTCAAAGTCGCAATCGTCGAATTGCCATATTCAGCTATTTCTTTGGGCGCGGAAACTTATCGTAAAGGCTTAAAACTTTACGCCGAATGCCTTGAAACCGGCATATTCCCGTCCATGTGGGATGGCGAGGTTGAACTCGACATACCTCAATACGGTTACAATGAAACCGAGTAAATTCACAATCCATAATAACAAAAAACAATGATAATTAGAGCAAGCATCAACACAGTAAAAATTGATAAGTCGGCAATGATCGACGGCAAGCAAGGGAAATACATCGCTTTCACCCTGCTTGAAAACCGAGACGGCGAAGATCAATACGGCAACAATTTCATGATTGTCCAAGACATCGGCAAAGAACGTCGTGAGGCCGGAGAGAAAGGAGCCATCCTCGGTAACGGTAAGTTTGTCGGAGGTGGTAACGCACCTGCTCCGGCTAATCCTGTCCCCCAGTTGTCAGATGACGACGACAATGTTCCGTTCTGACATGACAGCTGAACAATACAAATCCACTCGGCAATGGCTGGGGCTTACTCAGCGCGAATTAGCAGCTCAATGCGGAGTAACGACCAAGACTATTTCCGAACGTGAAAGAGGTCTTGTTAAAATCGGAAAAGAGGCAGAAATGGTTGTTTTGAAGCTGATAAAACAAAAATAAAACAAGGTGCTGGAGGCTTTTTTAGGTTTCCAGCACCTTTTTACTTCACAATCGTTAAACATAAGGTTTAGTTGAACCACACACACCCATGAAAACAAAAAGAATAATCAAAACCATCATCATGCTCATCGACAACATCAGCATCGGAATGCTCTGGGCATTTGCAATCGCTGCTCTTGCTTTTGCAATTTGGAGAGAATTAACCAGATAAAAACATGATCATTACCACAACTCTAATTGCCGGGCTTTTATTGTTTACGCTTCAAATCGTTTTTCACGAGATACATCAACAGATAGAACGCATCAAAACCGAGCTTGAACCGCTTACCAAAGACGGCGGGATGTATCCGAAAGCAAAACCGATTGAGCTTGCAGATTTGACAAGAAAACTATCGACAAAATCCGCTCCGCTTTACCACGTCATTCAAAGATGAAACTCAGACCGTATCAGCAGGATTTATTCGACAGGATACGCTCAACCATCAATGGCGGAATTCGCAACCCAATTGTCGTATCACCTACGGGATCGGGCAAGACCGCGACATTCTCTTACATTGCCCACAGGACATCACAGGCTGGGAATCGCGTTTTGATTCTTGTTCATCGCAGCGAACTGGTCACCCAAACATCCGAAACACTACGCAAGTTTGAAGTAGATCACGGGATTATCCAGGCAGGCATCAAGCCGGATCCTGCCAAGTTAGTGCAGGTCGCTATGGTTCAGACTATTTCACGTCGAATAGTTTCCACATCACCACCGAGCTTGATTATCACGGATGAATGCCATCACTCAGCCGCGAATCAATACAAGGCGATTCTGACCGCATTTCCAGATGCCGTATCGATAGGGTTTACTGCAACACCCGTGCGCCTCGACGGGAAAGGTCTATCAGATTATTTCGGTCAAATCATCATCGGTCAAACAGTTGAATGGCTTATGGAGAACGGGTTTCTTGTTCGGCCGAAATACTACGCGCCGCCCGTTCAAGTTGTCCTCGATGGGATCAAGAAACGTGCCGGTGATTACGCACAGGATCAACTTGCTGCCGCAATGGACAAACCGTTCGTCACAGGTGATGCTGTCGCCCATTACAAACGAATTTGCCCGGATTCCCGTGCGGTTGCATTTTGCTGTAACATCTCTCATGCTGAACACGTAGCAACTGAGTTTGAGTCAAACGGGATACCGAGTGGAGTAATTCACGGGCAATTGAAACCAGATGAGCGCAAAAAGATAGTCGAAGACCTAACCTCTGGGGCAATCAAAGTCATGACCAGCGTTGATGTCGTCTCCGAGGGGTTTGACCTGCCATCTGCCGAGGTAGCGATTTTGCTGCGGCCGACGACTTCGCTTGGTTTGCACTTACAACAGATCGGTCGGGTTTTGCGGCCGTCCGAAGGGAAACAAGCTGTTGTTTTGGATCATGTTGGCAATTTAAGCAGGCATGGTTTAGCCGAGGATGACCGAGAATGGAGCCTCGACGGCATCGACAAAAAAGCCAAAAAGTCGGAATCGCTTGGTTTTAAACAATGCAAGCAATGCTTTTGCCTGCACAAGCCTGCGCCAGTTTGCCCAGAATGCGATTACGTCTACCCTGTGGCGAAACCACGTGAGATGACCTATATCGAAGCGAATCTGGAAGAATTTACTCGCAAGCCAGTCAGCGAAATCCTAAAACACGTCAAAACTCGTGAAGACCTTAAGTTGATCGCAAAAAGCAAAGGCTATAAATCTGGATGGGTTTACTACACAGCAAAAGACATGAGATTATGAAAGAATCAGAAATCCAAAACCAAATTAGAATCGCTTGCAACACGGGTGACATTAGGCTCTGGAGAAATAATGTTGGAGTGGCAAAAACCAAACACGGCGTTATTAGATTTGGTATACCAGGCGAAGGCGGAAGTGATCTAATCGGATTCAAAACCATAACAATCACAGCCGATCATATTGGAAAACAAATCGCAGTTTTTGCTGCTGTCGAATGCAAAGCACCCAAAGGCAAGCCCACTACAGAACAAACAAATTTTATCGAATTTATCCGCAATTCGGGCGGTTTAGCTGGAATAGCAAGATCAACCGAAGATGCAAAATCAATACTGAACGAATTATGAGAATAGACAAAACGAAACTAAGAAACATCAAAGAATCCGCATCAAGAATTACCGCTCAATGTCCTGCCTGCGCTGAATGCGGAGACGACAACAACGGAGATCACCTTTTTATCTCCCCAGCAACGCAGAAATTTGGCTGCGTTTTATACCAAGGTATCGATGGAGCCGATCATCGCAGGCGCATCTTCGATCTGGTCGGGATTGTCGATGACGCACCAAAACAGAAACAAACTTACACCGCACTCCCAGCAGCTCCACCGAATGCACCCAAACCGAGCTTAAACCATTACAAGCACGGCAATCCTGTGGCACATTGGACTTACCATACGATTGATGGAGCGATCGCTGGTATCGTTTCTCGTTATGATATCACGAACGGCAAGAAAGAAACCCTGCCGATGACATGGTGCAAGAACCAGAACGGAGAAACATCTTGGCAATTTAAGGCGATGCCAGATCCAAGACCACTTTACGGGTTACCGTTCCAATCGGAACAGATCGTTTTGGTCGAGGGTGAGAAAACCGCCGAAGCAGTTCGGATGGCAGGTCACGAAGCTACCACATGGTCGGGCGGATGTGCTGCGATCCATAAGACCGATTTCACTACCTTAACCGGCAAGCACGTCACTCTCTGGCCCGACAACGATGAGCCTGGACAACGTGCCATGAAATCAATCGCGGCAATCATCAAACCATACGCAGCATCTATTTCGATTGTTTCGATTCCTCACGGTCTGCCAAGCGGATGGGATGCAGCAGATACCACGGCCGATCACATTACTCAGCTTGTCGAGGGCGCGACTCAACCCAATCAAGCCGAAAACAAACAGGATTGCTTTGAGTCATCCCAAACGCCAACGGATCGGATCGGATCGATGCCGTTTCGATTCCTCGGCATGGATGATGGGATTATGCGCTATATGCCGGACAACGGGCAGCACATCGTCAGCCTAACGCCTGCGTCACATACCAAACTCAACCTTATCCAACTCGCTCCGCTCCAAGACTGGGAATCAACATTCCCGTCAAAAAACGGATGTGACTGGGACGCAGCATCTAACAGCCTAATCCAATTCTCACAATCCCTGCCCAAATTCGACCCACGGGCAATTCGCGGTCGAGGTTGCTGGATCGATGGCGAGGATGTAGTCTACCATGCTGGTAACAAACTTGCAGTAAACGGCTCCATCCAATCGATTCCGTCTTACCTGTCACCGAGCATGGCGATTTACGAATCCGGCTTGCAGATTGCGATCGATACCGAGGACGCTGCAACCAATGCCCATGCAGCCAAGATTATCGAGCTTTGTGACTCTCTGACATGGGATCAACCGCTTTACGGCAAACTCCTTGCCGGGTGGATGGCATTATCTCCAATCTGCGGAGCTTTGAACTGGCGACCACATATCTGGATCACGGGATCGGCTGGATCCGGCAAGACTTGGATTATGGGCAATGTCGTCAATCCGCTTGCAGGTAGATCGACCGTTTTCGTGCAGGGTAACACTTCCGAGGCTGGAATACGTGGTCAGCTTGGATGCGATGCTCTTCCTGTCTTATTCGATGAGGCCGAGGCTGAGAACCAGAGATCGATACCGCGAATGGAAGGCGTGATGGAACTAGCCAGACAGGCAAGCTCCGAATCGGGCGCAGGAATCGTCAAAGGCACTCAAAACGGTGGCAGCATCACTTACATGGTCAGATCAATGTTCTGCTTCTCATCAATCGGGGTCGCAGCTGTTAAGAAAGCCGATACAAGCCGGATATCCGTATTGTCGTTGAGAAAGTCGGATTCGCCATCACAATTTGAGAAAGTGAAGGAGATTTGGAGGCAAACCACAGCATCGCCCGTGTATTGCGCCAGGATACGTGCCAGATCGATCCGCAACGCAATCACGACCCGACACAACGCAGATGTGTTCTCGGCTGCTGCTGTGGCGTTTACGGGCGACAAACGCTCTGCTGACCAGATCGGGACTCTACTGGCTGGGGCATACTCGCTTACATCGACTAAAAAGATCACGGCCGAATCTGCCACAGCTTGGCTATCAAAACAGGATTGGTCTGGATTCAAGGTTGACTCAATTGACTCCGACGAGAACCAATGCTGGTCGCATTTACTTAGCTCACCGGTCATCATTCAGCGTGAAAAATCCACCGAAACGATCTCAATCGACGAGGCTGTTTCTTGCTATTATAATTCCAAAAACCAAGACTATGAGGCAGCTTTACGTCGAATCGGCATCAAAATTACCGAAAACGGGCTGATAATTGCCAATAATCACCAAGGTCTGGAGCGGATTTTTCGGGATACGGCATGGTCTGGATCCAAATGGAGGGGGCAATTACTCAGAATCGTTGGATCAGAATCACCTAAAAACCCGGTCAAATTTGGTCAAAACGTATTGCAAAGGGCTGTTTTTGTTCCGTTTTTGGCTTAATTGTAACCCAAAAATCGTCAAATTACGGTGTTTTTACCATGTTTGTAACCTTATTAGCAAGCTCAAACCCTTATAGAATAAGTAAAGTTACAAAAAAGGTTACGGTTACGCTTTTCCATACACACTCATATAGAATTATACCTACCTATATCCCTTTACCCCTCCTATTATATATCTATTCTTAAATACGGGTGTAATAGTGTATCCTCCGCCAAAATCACCTAGAGCCATATCAAAAATCGAGGTTACACCCTCTGTAACCTAACCGTATCCTACCGTAACCAGAGATAATCCTTGCAACCGCAACAAAACCGAATAGAACGAAACATATGAAATCCAAAGACATCATCACGCTACTACGCAAACGGCTTGAGCAGAACCAAGAACTGCTGGCATCAACCGAAGAAGACCTAGCCACGCTAGACCCAACCGGCTGGGAACATCGTGTTCAAATCCATCTCAAAGGCTATTACACGGGTCGCGTCGATGAGTTGATCGTATTGATTAACCGGGTTGATCCCTCCAAGACGCGACTGGAATACCCCATCTGGGTTTGCCACCCATGTGGCAACAGGCACGGGTTCAAAAAATGCGGAGTCGCAACATGGCATGAGAATACCTGCGGAATCTGCGGTCAGATTACATCCGTAACCGAGCCGAGGGATTTCGGTCATCTAAAAAATAGCTGGATGGAAGCGATCAGAAATGTGTTATCACATTAAAAACTTGCCATTATTCGGGATAATTTGAATATACGAACACACATGAAACAATACCGAACACTAAACGACGGTGAAATCGTAATGGCTGGAGACGAATTCTGGGGCATTGACCGCAGCTGGACACCGGCTACCGAGATCGGCAAGAAGGTGACCAGTTACACCCATAAGATGTATAGACGGCCGATGACCGAAACATCCAGTCAAACGACCGATACCTGCCCAGATTGCAGCGATATCCCTTGCGATTGTGGGTTGCCTGCTGGTTATCAATCCGATATACGCTTTGCTGCCAATTTCGCGCCGCACATTAAGGTTATGGAAGCGAGTAACGTTGCAGAGATAATTCAGCAGCGAGACGACTTACTGAGATACAACGAGGCATTTAGGCAAGAGACATTGATCTGCTCAGATTGTGATGCGATCAGTAAAGAGGAATATGACCAAGCAATCCAGCAGCTGGACGCAGCACAGAAGGAAATTGAACGCCTTCAATGTGCAGGCATACACAGCTGCCATGATAATTGTGAACGACCTAACTGCGTGTTGCGTAGGGAGATTAAAGCACTTACTGAGCAGCGGGATGGATTACGTGCAGGTATTGATTACGCAAGCGATCAACTAACCGCCGTCACCGAGCAGCTAGACGAAATGACTCTGCGATGGGAGCTAACAAACGATTCCCTTTTCGACAAACGCGCTCTGGCGGACAGGCTGGCGGAGGAGCTAACCACAACACGGCAAGCTCACGATGTTGTCGTTTTAGCGTTTCGTAAAGTTGATGCCGAGCTAACCGCCGTCACCGAGCAGCGGGACAGGATGGCGGAGGCTTGCAAAGCACTCATGAAAATAGTCGGCGAACCAAACTCCACAATAGATGATTGCTGGGTATCTGAGGATGAGATGGACGCAGCGTGGAACATGGGTAACGAAGCACTCGCAGCCGTGAAAGGAGGGGTAGATGAGTGAAATTACAATAACTCCGACAGAAACAATTGATGATAAGTGTCCTGATTGCGGAAGTGACATTTTTGCTTTATTTTATGTAGAAGAATGGGGGAGAACTTATTGCGAAGAATGTCTAGATATTCAAATTTCAAAATACCAACCAACCGAACCATGAACAACACACCGACACCGAGAACTGATACAGAACACGCTCAATTTCCTATGGGTGGATTCACTTTAGACTTCGCCCGCCAACTAGAACGCGAGCTAACCGCAGCACGGGAGGATGCGCGGTGGCTGGAGT
>Ga0209354_10000191_pt1 | contig 30136 bp, 38 predicted proteins | sample LauGreSpBDMM15DD_2_FD_187562 | JGI IMG/M metagenome (GOLD analysis project Ga0209354, IMG submission 187562) | Freshwater lake microbial communities from Lake Michigan, USA - Sp13.BD.MM15.DD (SPAdes) (version 2) | ecosystem: Environmental > Aquatic > Freshwater > Lake | place: Lake Michigan...
GCCGCCCGGTCGTAAGCTGACTACAATTTGCGAGCTGTAGCTTTGAATGATAACGGTGTCAGGAATGCCACCGTTGGCCGCGCAGAAATCCCGCAACGCTTGCTGTAATTCTTTAGTCGATATAGTGGCTGTTTGAATCCTCATTTCGTTACCTTTTTGGCACGTTTCGGCGCGGCGGCTTTTTCCCAAGGCAGATCGTCTATCAAGTCTGCAAACGGTGCCGGCGCCGGCGGTTTAATGTCGCAGTCAAACTCAGTCTTAAAGTTGGTCAAGCCAGCATCACCGAGTAAGCTCTTGTCTGCCAGATTGGTAATGTCCTGGCTGCTAAATATCGGCTGCTGGAACTCGGTGCCGGTTATCTTGTTGCGGTAAGTCAGCAGGTTATTGTTGCTGGCGTCCATCAGCTCGGCAAAGCGCCCCAGCAGGGTTGGTATGTGCCGGTGCTCACCGCAGCCGACACGCTGGGCAGCCACATCCATGTCAGGTTTAACCTGCGCGCAGCTCCAGCGCCCGTCCCCGTCGGTCTCAGGGGTGCTGTGGGCGCAGGTGCGGCAGCTCACCGCCGGTGCCTCGGTGCCGTAGCATTGCGATTTGAACCGGCAGAATTTGCAGGTAAAGTTTGTGGCATCGTCGGCCAGCGTGACCGCGGGTTCTGGCGCCGTAATGATGCGCTCGGCTCGCTGGATCGCCCGGTTAAATTCATCCTGGTCAAACTCGACGCGCTCGCTATAAATGTCGTCGGTGTCTTTATTGACCACCAAATACATGGCGCGGGTGAGCTTTGCCCAGCCCATATATACTTGCATCTGCGCGTAATGCTGCGGCTTGGACTTCTTTACGCCGTTTTTCACCATCGCGGCAAACGACTTAGCGTTCGCGGTCTTGAATTCCAGCAAATGCGGCGTTTTGGGCGCTTCCGGCAAGCCTAGGCCAACACCATCAAGACTACCGGCAAAGTGACCGCCTGCGGCCTTGTAGCGCCACTGGTTTCCATCCTGGTCTTTGTCCCACACTTCGACACCTATTGCGCGCAGGTCGGCAATCAGGCGCGGCTCTTGGTGGTTGCCGGTGTCGAACAAGCGCAGCATCCGTCCTTCAAAATCTGCCGGTTTTGCCCAGCGGAAAGACATCCACAGGTAGCGATCACACTCGTGGCCGATCTCAGAGGCGCCGAGATGCGGGCGCCCCTGCCGGTCAGCGGTCTGCTCATAATGCCGGAATATTGCGGTTCTGGTGCTGTTCTGCGGTTCTGGCAGTTCCATGATTCCTCCGATAACGCCGGGGCGTTGCCGCCCCAGCTGGTTGATTACTTACGAGCTGCCCAGGGCGCTGCGGGTGCAACCTTGCCGGTCGCAAACCCTGCCGGTGCCGCGGGTTTGGCTTTCGGCGCCGGTGCGCTGGCCTGGCTGTAACCTTTGATCCGATTGGTTTGCTGGCCGGACATAGGGTTTAGTTCCTGGATCACATCAACAATAAGCAGGCGGTCGTGCAGCTCCTCGCTGTCCTGCGGCACGAGGATGCCGACGCAGTGACAGATGGCCGACAGCTCGCGTTCGGCGATCTGGACCGCGGTCGCGTTCGGGTTGACCAGGTTAAGTCTCGACCAGAGCTTGCGCCCTTCATGCTGGCCACCGACAACAGTGAAGGTCAATTGCAAATACTGTCCCGTTCCAGCTTTAGTATCTTTCATTTCGCTTTCCGAAATGATTGCTTCATAACGACCGGGCGGCAGGGCGTCAAAACTTTGCTGCGGTTCTATTTCTGCTGCGTTGAAATTTAAAGCGGCCATGATTTATTTCCCTTTAGGTTGGTTGGTTGGTGCGGTTGGTTCGGTTGTGGTCGTCATTGCGTCTGCCAATTGTGACCAATCAAGAGGCAGTGTATCGGGTAGGCTGTAGCGGTTCTTGGCGAGATAAGCGGGTTTCTCGCTAGTGTGCAGCAGGCGCTCGCCAGTGCTGGTACCTCGGCTGACTTTGTTATTAAAGCCAACATCGCTAGATTTAACGATGGTCTTGTAATTGGCAAAGCCAACGATGTCGCACCATTCCTGGACCAGGGCAGATGACCTGGCTTGCAGCTTGGGCTGGTAACGCTCATAGGGTTCAACTTCTGGCGAGTCAAACCGCTTGATCTCGCAATGTGCCAGCAGGATGCTGGCCATGCCCATCGCGCGCAGGGCGTTCAAATCTTCAAGCACCTTGCGCCAGAGATCCGCGGCTATTACGGCGCCCTTGCCGTAGGCCAGATCCTTTGCTTCGTATTGGGTATTGATCTGTTCCCAGATCAGGTTGTCGAGCCAATCCAGGCTGTCAATCACAACGGTCGAGTAGTCGTGCTCTCCCTTGAGTGACGCCAGCGCTTCATGCACATCCTTGTAAGACTTGGCAACTGGGAAGTGCTCAACTTCAAGCCTGCCGAGGCCATCTTCGGTCAGTATGAATATCGGTGCCGGTGCGCTGGCGCCGAAGGTTGTTTTGCCCAGCCCATGCGGGCCGTAGACCATGATGCGCGGTGGTTGGATGCTAGTGTTGCGGGATATTGCTTGCAGGTTTATAGCCATAAATCCTCCGGTTAAAATGAAAACAAGAAAAAAAAGAAAATCCACAATCCCGCTATGGTTGCGACAACAGAAACTGCGGCACCTACTATTTCGAGAGCATTCATCTTGACCTCTCGTTAGCTATGTCTTGCGCTAGCTCCGCAACCATGTCGGTGTCGGCATAATGAGATTTGAGCATCTGTTCGACTTGGGTATACAAACGCTCAATACATGCAGCGGTTGCCTGTTTGTTAGTGCTCAAGGCCGCGACCACTAATTCAAATGCGTAGCTGGTATCCAAGTGGTCGTTAATGAACTCATAGAGGTCTACTTGCGCGCGACCGCGGCTAGGGTAGCGACCGTAGTCCATAGTTGCTTCAACGATGTCGGCAAGTGCGTCGGCGCGGTAGAGCTCGGTGACTGTTGCTTGCTTGCAGTTTAGGGGGTAGCAACGCGGGCAATCTTCTGCTCCGCAGTTGCAGCGTTCAGGGGCGCTCATGCTGCCACCGCCAGCGTGACAACAGGTTGCACCGAAAACTGCGAGGTAAATTTCGAAACCGCTATGTCGCGCTGGTCGGGTGTCAGGCTCAATTGATCTTTGTCTGCATTGCCCCACGTTTCTGTTTTTGTCGCGTTAATCAAAAACCAGTCCGACGATCCGCGCTCGATTGTGTAGGTGTTGACGATGCGCGAATATTTGTAAGCACTTGGCACATTACCACCGGACATGCCAGATGCTTTCGCACCAGCGCGGTCTTTTTTTGCGATGCCGAATTTTTCGAGACGCATTTCCATTAACTCGGAAAGCTCAAAAATATGCTTGTCGTGCGCTGTGTGCGACAACGATTTGCCGTTAATTTCTCCCAACAATACGTTAATTGCGCGGCGGTTTGCTTCTACGATTTTGACTTTCATTTTCTTTCCTTTCGGTTGGTAGGTCGGTTGTTTTGCTGCACCTGCTGAAACAGATACTATTCCGGTGTTTACGCGATGTCAACAACAATCTTTAAATTATTTGTGGTATTGTGCGGTTCTTGTCTTTTGGTCAACAGAGGGTTATATATGTACATAATGGTGAAAGAAGCAGCCGCAAGGCTAAAAGTCAGCCGACAGTGGGTCAATACCTTGATAAATAACGGAAAAATCAATACCGCTATCCTGGCCGGTCGGCGGGTTGTTATTGCTGACAAAGCGTTCTTGGCGATGGAGCGAGGACGCCTGAAGGTGGGGAAATGATTGAATTCGGCGACTGCCGCGAGATCATGCGCCGATGGGCAGAGCAAGGCGTCAAGGCGCAAACCTGCGTGACATCACCGCCTTATTACGGCTTGCGTGACTACGGGCATGATGGTCAGCTTGGTCTTGAGGAAACGCCAAAGCAATACATTGCGGCAATGGTCGAGGCGTTCCGATGCGTATGGGATGTGTTGGAAGATGACGGTACGTTGTGGTTGAACATTGGGGATAGTTACAACGGAAGCGGCGCAACTGGCGGTCAAGGAAAGCAACACACGAACGCTGGCAGCGTAGGGCGTCCAGATGCAAGGGGCGGCTACGTCGGCCTAAAACAAAAAGACCTTATCGGCATACCGTGGATGCTTGCCTTCGCCCTACAAGCCGATGGCTGGTATCTGCGGCAGGACATCATCTGGCACAAGCCGAATCCTATGCCTGAGAGTGTGCAGGACAGATGCACAAAGGCGCATGAGTACATCTTCCTGTTGAGCAAGTCGCAGAAGTATTATTTTGACAACGAAGCGATTGCGGAGCCGTTAGCGGCTAGTAGTGTAGCGCGACTGGCACAGCCGACACTGGCGCAACAAGCCGGAAGCGACCGTGTTCCGGGCAAGACGAACGGCAACATGAAGGCTGTGGGGCCACGCTTTGGGGGCGATAAATATGGCAATGATGATAGCGAGAAAAGCCGCACAAAAAGCGGCAACGAATGGGCGGGAAACGAAACAGGGCGGCGCAACAAACGCAGCGTCTGGACAGTAACCACCAAACCATACAAGGGCGCACACTTTGCAACCTTCCCTCCTGATCTTATTGAGCCTTGCATCCTTGCTGGCGCTCCTGCTGGCGGTGTGGTGCTAGACCCGTTTATGGGCAGCGGCACAACGGCTGCTGTGGCTATCCTGAATGGTAGAAATTATTTGGGGTGCGAACTAAATCCGGCTTATAAAGAATTGCAGGATGAGCGTATACGAAACGCACATTTAGAAACCGCACAGATGGAGTTAATTTAATGCACCACAAAGCAAAAATACCCTTTCGCATAGTGCAGGAAGCCCGACACCAGCGCCAGAGGTTATCGAGCCGAAATACTTTGACATCGCCTGCGAGCGCATCGACAACGCATACCGCCAACAAAGGATATTCGCATGACCGAGAATGATCCCGTAGTCGAACTGCATCCTAAAGTGCTATTAGATGCCGCCTTGAAATACGCGCTCCGCGGCTTTCGCGTCCTGCCGCTTAACGGCATACGCGCAGGCGTATGCACTTGCGGAGACTCTGACTGCCGGTCTCCCGGCAAGCATCCGCTGACAGCTCACGGTGCGACCGAGGCCAGTGCCGACGAAATGACGATCCGCGGCTGGTGGAGCAAGTGGCCGACAGCCAACATCGGGCTGGCTATGGGCGATGCAGGATGCGTGGCGCTCGATGTCGATACGCGCAATAACGGCCATCTGTCATGGGACGCGCTGATACATGCTAACGGGGCGCTGCCAGAGACTCCTACGCAGCGCAGCGGTAACGGGTGGCACTACTTGGTCAAGATTGATGCCGAGGCCGTTAAACGCTGTCGTGGCAAGCTGGCGCAGGGTATTGACGTTAAGGCAAACGGCTATATCGTGGCCGAGCCATCCATCCACCATTCAGGGCGCCGGTATGCCTGGGACGACGGGCTGGATCTGCTGGCCGGGTTTACTCCGGCGCGGGCGCCCGTCTGGTTGGAACGGCTGCTGATGGAAAACTCAGACGCTAATTTTGCGTCGAGTTTTCCCAATCTCGGCAATTACACCTTGCCGGTGCAGCTCGCCGAGGCCGCAGACGCGCTGAAGGTGCTTGATGCCGGTGACTATCACAAGTGGATAGAGGCCGGTATGGCGCTGCACGCTACAGATCTTGGAGACCTGGCGTATCAGGTATGGGTTGAGTGGTCAGGCCAGTCGGGAAAGTTCGACCATAAGGTTCAGCGAGCGAAGTGGTTGTCTTTTTCAACCAAGCGTGTTGCCGGTGTGACGATAAAAACCCTATTTTCCCGCGCACAGGCGGCAGGATGGAAAAACCCCATGTCAGGCACCAGCTCGGCAACACCAGAACCGGAAGTCACAATTTCCGACCTTGAAAAGCAATTATTGGCTTTTGACGCATTTGCCGATCCATTTACGCCAATCCCGCATTTCGTTGACCGCTGGATTCCGCACAACGAAGTTACCCTATTTGCCGGTCATGGCGGCAGCGGTAAATCTTATGTGGCAATGTCTCTGGCCATCCACGTTGCGCTAGGACGCCCGTTTTGCGGTTTGGACACCGTGGCAGCACCTGTCTTATTCTTTAGTGGCGAGGATGGCGCACAGGTTATTTTGCGGCGTTTCCACAGTCTATGTAAGGCGCTGTCCGTGGCGCCAGCAGAGCTGGATGGCAAGCTGCTGCTCCTGGACGCATCAGACATTGATCCGGCGCTGCACCGCGACGCCCGCGGCGTGACCGAAACCAAGTTACTCGGCGCCCTGTCCGAGCTGGTTGCAAAGCGCAATATCGGGCTGGTGGTGGTCGATAACGCCAGCGACACTTTTGACGATGACGAGATTAAACGCGCTCGCGTGCGCCAGTTCGTCCGGTCCCTGCGCTCCCGCATCGCTCGGCCAGGACGCGCAGTCTTGCTGTTGGCGCACGTTAATAAGGTTTCTGCCATTTCGGGCAGGGAGGCAGGAAAAGAGGATTATTCCGGCTCCACCGCCTGGCACAACAGTGTGCGCTCGCGCCTGTCGCTCAACGTCGAAAAGGATGAGGATTGCTTGACCATCGAGCACCAGAAGGCCAATCTAGGGCCGCGGGCAAAGCCGGTGCGCCTGCGCTGGCATGACGGTGTTCCGCTGGAGGATGGCAGTTTTACCGATGTTGGCGCCGCCGCCAATGCTGCAATTATTGCCGCCGAACGCCAGAAAGCCGCAAATCTGGCAAAAGGCATACTGGTTTCTATGCTTCAGGATTTTAATAATCGGGGCGAAACAGTAACAACGTCTAATACCGGCGGCTTTTCGGTTTGGCACCTGTTGAGCAAGCGCGCAGGGTTTCCTAAAAGCGTCAAAACGGCATCTGATTTGATGGATCTGTTGGCAGAATTACAGGCCGAGGGCCGGATATATCGGGCGGTTTTCCGCACCAAAGACCGCAAAATGCGTGAGGTGTTTGTGGTAGGAAGTGCGCCAATGCCGGACAAAAACGAAGAAAAGGAGGGTAATTGATATGTTAGTGATTACTAACAAAAGTGCGCCAAAGAGGGTAAAAAGTGCGCCGCGCTCCTCCCCCCATACCCCCACACCGCGGTGCGGCGCATTGGCGCACCGCCCGCGCTGTAGTGCGCCAATGTTTAAGATGGCGCGCATTGGCGCACATTGGCGCGCATTGGCGCAATAAACATGGGGGACTACATCAATTGCAAACATTGTTCTAATGTTTTTTTTGCCGACGAAGAATGGAAAAGGATTTGCCTAAGATGTTGGATAAAACAAAAGAAACGCGCAGAAGAAAGCAGGTATCAAAATTCTTATCGCCCGCCGCCGCCGCCCAAACACAATGTCAGCAACGAATTAAAAGAAATGTTGCCGCTTTTGATTCGATTGTGTCATCCAGACCGACACAGCAATTCTGAAACCAGCAACAAAATAACTCAATGGCTGTTAAAACAAAGGGATAAAACATGACACCAACACAACGCAGCCTAGCAGCTCTCCGAGAACTCGGTTACCTGGTCGAAGTGGTTGAGAAATGGAATTCGTTTACCCGAACGCGTAAAGACCTTTGGGGTTGGGCTGACCTGCTGGCAGTTCGGCGCGGCGAAGTCCTGGCGGTTCAGGTTACCGCGCAAGCAGTTGCAAATAGAGTTGCAAAGGTTACGGACAGCGAAACCATCGGCAGGGTGCGCGAGGCCGGGGTGCGAGTTGAAATTCACGGTTGGCGAAAAAATGCAAAAGGCCGGTATATTCAACGAATTGTCGATTTATCCTGATTCCCTGATTTTTTCCCTAGAAGTTCCCTGGAAGTTCCCTGATTCCCTGATTTTGCGCTTGCGTGCAGAAAAAATGTGGACTAAGATAGTTTTGCGCGAGTCTCCTTCAACAGCGCAATCCCGCATTATGGCGACTGAAGCGATGCGGGCGCTTGGTAAACGGTTGCCATCTTTTGAAAGGCAAAAATGACCGCAGCTTGGACACGCAAGGAAGGGAAAAATCCTGCCGGTGGCCTGAATGCCAAAGGCAGGGCTTCGTATAAAGCGGAAACAGGCGGTACGCTTAAAGCACCGGTCAAAGCTGGTGATAATCCTCGGCGAGCGTCGTTTTTGGCAAGGATGGGCAACATGCCGGGGCCGGAAAAGAAACCCAACGGAGAGCCGACGCGCTTACTGCTTAGTTTGAAAGCGTGGGGTGCCAGTTCTAAAGCTGATGCTAAGTCAAAGGCTGCGGCAATTTCAAAGCGGAACAAGAAATAATGTTTCACGTGGAACAGTGCAAGTGAACATTGAGCAAGTAAGGATTGACAAGCTGATTCCGTATGCCAGGAACAGCCGCACCCACAGCGACGCTCAAGTAGCCCAGATTGCGGCCAGCATCAAGGAATTTGGTTTCACAAATCCCGTTCTGATCGACGAGACGGGCAGCATTATTGCCGGGCATGGCAGGGTCATGGCGGCGCGGAAGTTGGCGATTACTGACGTTCCCAGTATCCGGCTTACCCATCTAACCGACGCGCAGAAAAAAGCCTATATTATCGCAGACAACAAGCTGGCCCTGAATGCGGGTTGGGATGACGAGATGCTGGCGGTGGAGCTGACCGACCTGAAGGACATGGGCTTCGATCTTGACCTGACCGGCTTTAGCACCGACGAGATCGAGGCGCTGCTGGCCCCGGTAGGAACGGAGGGTCTGACAGACGAGGACGCTGTGCCGGAGGTGCCTGTAACCCCTGTGACCGTCTTGGGGGACGTTTGGCTGCTGGGCAAGCACCGGGTGATGTGTGGCGACTCGACCAGCATTGATGCGGTGGAGAAGTTGATGGCGGGGGGGGGGCTGATATGCTGCTGACCGACCCACCGTACAATGTCGCTTTAGGAGTCGCCCCGGTTCACCAAAGCAAAAAAACAAATCGGAGAGTTGATGGATTAACCATCATAAATGATGATTTATCTGATGATGCTTTCAGGCAACTTTTGTGTGATGCATTTACAACAGCCGCAACCGCCATGAAGCCGGGTGCGGTGTTTTACATTTGGCATGCTGCTTCTGAAGGGTACAATTTCTTAGGTGCTTGCAAAGACGCTGGATTGCAGGTGCGGCAGTGCTTGATCTGGAAGAAATCGGCATTGGTCATGGGGCGACAGGATTATCAGTGGAAGCACGAGCCTTGTCTTTATGGTTGGAAAGATGGTGCGGGACACTTGTGGGCTTCAGACCGTAAACAAACCACCATCCTCGAGTTTGATAAACCGCACCGAAACGATGTCCATCCAACCATGAAGCCCGTAGGGTTGTTTGAATACCAGATGCTGAACAACACCAAAGGCGGGGATATTGTGCTCGACTTGTTTGGCGGCTCCGGCACCACGATCATTGCCGCGGAGAAGAACGGGCGCTACGGTTATCTGATGGAACTCGACCCCAAGTACTGCGATGTAATTGTCCAACGCTGGCAGGAATTCACAGGACAGACAGCAACCCTTGAGCAGAATGGTAAGCCGTTCATTTCATTGAAGAAAGCTGCGTGATTTCGCTTCCTTAAAAAGAATGTCATTTATCAAACCTCACAGACCAACAGATAAAACAAGGCAACAAGCACAGAGTGCTTCAGGACTCGGCTTGCCTCAAGATCAGATCGCTGCTTTGATTGGCATAGCCCCTGAGACGCTCCGCAAGCACTACGACTTAGAGCTTGGACTGGGCAAAGCGCAAGCCTCGGCAGCGGTGGCTAAGACGCTGTTTAACAAAGCGACGGTAGGGCAGGACACCACAGCGATGATCTGGTGGACTAAGGCGCAAATGCGGTGGGCAGAGACCGTCCGGCAGGAGTTGACCGGCAAAGACGGTGGCGGGATTGTGATCCACATCAACAACCAGGACACTGATCTTGTTTAGCGCCACCGCAGCCCAAAGCAGAGCAACGGGGCTGATGACCGGCGATGCCAAGCATGTGATGCTGGTCGGTGGAAGCAGGTCAGGCAAGACGTTTGTGGCGCTGCGGGCGCTAATCATTCGCGCAACCCTGGCACCCAAGTCTCGGCACGTTGTGCTGCGGTTTAGGTTCAATCATGTTAAATCCTCAGTCATCCTGGACACCTTCCCAAAGGTCATGAGCTTGTGCTTTCCGCAGCTCACCTACGTGATCGACAAGACCGATTGGTATGCAACCCTGCCAAACGGCTCTCAAATCTGGTTCGGCGGGCTGGATGACAAAGACCGGACTGAGAAGATTTTAGGGCAGGAATACGCGACCATTTTTTTCAACGAGTGCAGCCAGATACCACTTTCAGCGCGCAACATGGCGGTCACACGCCTCGCGCAGAATTGCATGGCAGTAGTGGGTGGGCAGCAGCGGCAGATGCGCCTGAAGGCGTTTTACGACTGCAATCCTCCGTCGATGGCGCATTGGACGTACAAGATGTTTGTTAAGAAGATTGAGCCAGAATCGGGTAAAGCACTGTCTGATCTGGTCAACTTCAGCATGATGACCATCAACCCCCGCGACAATCTGGAGAACCTGCCACCAGATTACATTAAGGAGCTGGAAAACCTGCCGACTCGGATGCGCTTGCGGTTCTTGGAAGGCAAGTTCGCAGACATAACCGCGGGTGCGCTCTGGAACGTGGAAATGATCGACACGTACAGGGAAACAACCAATTTGCCAGACATGCTGCGGGTTGTCGTGTCTGTTGATCCTTCCGGCAGCGGCGACACCGATAACGCCGGTAACGACGAGATTGGAATTGTTGTGGCTGGCCTCGGCATTGACGGTCGGGCTTACGTGCTGGAAGATTGCACGATGAAGGCTGGCCCAAGCGTTTGGGCGAATGTTGTGGCAACTGCTTACGACCGCCACGCCGCCGATCTGGTGGTGGCTGAGAAGAATTATGGTGGCGAAATGGTGCGTCATGTGATAAAAAGCGCCAATCCTTACCTAAAATGCGAGTTAATCAACGCATCGAGAGGCAAAGCGGTGAGAGCAGAGCCAGTGTCAGCACTGACAGAACAGGGCAAGATTCGGTTTGGCGGCACGTTTCCCGAACTTGAGGACGAGCTTTGCTCGATGACGACCAACGGTTACATGGGCGACCGCAGCCCGAACCGCGCTGATGCTTTTGTGTGGGCAATGACTAAGCTATTCCCCGGCATCATCAAGACCGATGCCAAATCGCAGCGCAAGCATGTAATGCCGACGCAGAACATTAACCGCGGTGCAACTAGCTGGATGGGTGCTTAATGAAAACTTGCTTCAAATGCAAAGAATCCAAACCATTGGTTTTGTATTTTAAGCACAGTTTAACTGTTGATGGTTACCATAGCTGGTGTAAAAACTGTTGCAAGGCGGGTAATATTCGCTCACGCACAAAATTAAACTCAACGATTGAAGGCCGCGCAAAAGTGTTTTTGCAGAATGCTAGAAAAAGCGCGGCCAAACGCCAACAAGCATTTGATTTAACTGTTTCCGACGTTGTAGTTTGCTGGGACTCTCAAAAAACTGTGTGCGCTTACAGTGGGCGGCAAATGACACTTGAAGCAGGCCATTTGAACACCGTATCCATAGAACGAATTGACAGCGCCGTTGGTTACACACCAGAGAATACAATTCTTGTGTGCCAAGCTATTAACCGAATGAAATCGGATTTTGGTTTTGAGGATTTCTATACTTTATGCTTGGATGTTGCAGGCTTTCTTGGCAACGATAAACTAGAACTTGCTGTTGGAGCCTACAAATGAAAAAGCCAGGTAGCCCCGGTTTATATGCTGCAATCAACGCCAAACGCGACCGAATAGCGGCTGGCAGCAAAGAGAAGATGCGTAAGCCTGGTGCTGCTGGCGCACCAACGGCCAAAGCGTTTAAGCAATCGGCTAAAACCGCAAAAAAAGGCAAATAATGCCACTCGTCAAGTCACCTAGCCCGATGGCCTTCCGCAAGAACATCAAAGCGGAAGTCAAAGCAGGCAAGCCGGTCAAGCAGGCCGTTGCAATAGCCTATTCGGTCAAGCGCGAAGCGGCGAAGAAGAAGAAATAGTGGCATACCAAGACACAGGCATTAACGAAGCAGGTGCAGTCTCGTCAGGCGGCACTAAGTCCGACCGTGACAACGGCGAGATGCTGGCAACGATGCGGACGCGCCTCACGATGGCGATTGCGGCGTATTCGGATAGCCGCGAGGACGAGCTGGACGACCTGCGCTTTCGTGCTGCAAGCCCTGACAACCAGTGGCAGTGGCCTGCCGATGTGCTGGCGACACGCGGCTCGGTGCAGGGACAGACGATCAACGCTCGACCATGCCTGACCATCAACAAGCTGCCGCAGCATGTGCTGCAAGTGACCAACGACCAGCGGCAAAACCGGCCATCGGGCAAGGTGATACCTGCTGACGATAAAGCCGATGTTGAGGTTGCCGAGATATTCAACGGCATCGTGCGGCACATCGAGTATATCTCGGACGCTGACGTAGCCTACGACACGGCCTGCGACAACCAGGTGACGTTTGGTGAGGGTTACTTCCGCATCCTGACCGAGTATTGCGACGACCAGAGTTTTGAGCAAGACCTGCGGATTGGGCGTATTCGTGACTCGTTTAGCGTCTACATGGATCCGACGATCCAAGACCCCTGCGGTTCGGACGCAGAGTGGTGCTTCATCAATCAGGAAATTACGAAAGAGGTTTATGAGCGTGAGTTTCCCGATGCGGCACCGCTGTCGAGCCTAGCCTACGGCGTAGGTGACGGGCAACTGAACGCGTGGATCAATCAGGACACGGTGCGGATTGCTGAGTATTTCTACATCAAGCACGAATCAAAAAAGTTGAACCAATACCCCGGTGGGATGACCGCAATGGCGGGATCACCCGAGGCCAAACAGATTGAAATGATGGGCCTGGTTGCAACAAAAACCCGAGATGTGGACGTTCGGACAGTCAAATGGTGCAAGACCAACGGTTTTGAGGTGCTGGAGGAACGCGATTGGGCGGGCAAATACATCCCGGTAATCCGCGTAATCGGCAACGAATTTGAGATAGACGGTAGGATGTACGTCAGCGGTCTGGTACGAAACGCCAAAGACGCACAGCGCATGTACAACTATTGGGTCAGCCAAGAAGCCGAGATGCTGGCACTGGCACCCAAAGCACCGTTTATCGGCTACGGCGGTCAGTTTGAGGGTTATGAAACGCAGTGGAAAACGGCCAACATCAACAACTGGCCGTATCTGGAAGTCAATCCAGATGTGACCGATGGCGCTGGTGGCGCGCTGCCGCTACCGCAACGCGCACCGCCACCGCTGGCACAGAATGGCCTGCTGCAAGCCAAACTAGGTGCCGCTGACGACATTAAAGGCACGACCGGACAATACGATAGCAGCCTTGGCGCAGCTGGTAATGAAACATCAGGCAGGGCTATTCTTGCGCGAGAGAAGCAAGGCGACACCGGCACCTATCATTTCATTGACAACCTTGCCCGCGCCATTCGCTACGCCACGCGGCAGCTTGTGGATATGATTCCCAAAATCTACGACACGCAACGAGTGGCGCGAATCATTGGTCTTGATGGCGAAACAGATCAAGCCATGATTGACCCGACGCAACCCGAAGCGGTGAAAAAGATTGTTGACCAGCAAACCGGCGCGACCATCAAGAAGATTTACAACCCCAATGTTGGCAAGTACGACGTTGCGGTAAGCACCGGGCCGAGCTACATGACCAAGCGGCAGGAATCGCTAGATGCCATGAGCCGACTGCTGCAAGGCAATCCTAACCTGTGGGCTGTGGCTGGCGACTTGTTTATTAAAAATATGGATTGGCCTGGCGCGCAAGAAATGAGCAAACGCTTTGCAAAAACCATTGATCCTAAGTTGATGGACGACTCTGAAGCCTCACCAGAACTAGCGCAGGCGCAGCAGCAGATGCAGGCGATGGGGCAAGAAATGCAGCAGATGCACCAGATGCTGCAAAATGTCAGCCAGTCAATGGAAGCGCAGACGCTGAAGGTCAAGGAGTTTGAGGCCGAGGTCAAAGCCTACGACGCGGAGACTAAGCGTATCAGCGCGGTGCAGGCCGGAATGAGCGAAGAACAGATTCAAGACATTGCAATGGGTGTGGTCGCGGCAGCGTTGGAGTCGCAAGGCATGATGAATCAAATGCCAGATATGCGTGAAGAATCCATGCCGATGGAAATGATGCAGCAAGACCAGATGCCGCCACCTGAAATGATGCCTATGGAACAAATGCCGCCACCGCAAGGGATGCCACAGTGAAATGCACCGACTTTATGGGGATGCTGTTCTTAGCGCGAGATGTGGCGCACAGCGTCCACCTCAACACCCGCAGCTACTCAAAGCACGTAGCCTTGAACATCTTCTACGAACGTATCGTAGGCGCTGCCGACGACTTTGCCGAAGCCTACCAAGGGCGGCATGGTCTGATTGGCCCTATCTCGCTTATGTCGGCTAAGAAAACCGCTAACATCATCGAGTTTCTGGAAGATCAGTTGAAAGAAATTGAAGCGTGCAGATATGAGGTGGTGGATAAGTCGGACAGTTCGTTGCAGCAACTTATCGACAATATCGTAGAAGTCTACTTACGCACGCTCTACAAACTTCGATTCTTAGCTTGAGGTCAATCATGTCAGCCACCTATGAACGTATCACCGCAACCCATCAAATTAAAGTTGGGTTTACGGTTTTAAAAGGCATTTTTATTAGCGCTGCAAGCGCAACTCCAACCATCACAATTTACGATTCCGGCACCGCAAGCACTGGTGACCCGATCATAATAGGCGTGTTTACACCCGCAGCGGCAACTAATCACACCTTTACCGCAAACGGCATAACGGCAAGCAAAGGACTTTACGTCGTCATATCGGGAACGGTAGCAGCGACCCTATTTTTTGAATAACCGCACTGGCGCGGAACGCCAGGGATTCCAAGGAATCAAGCCATGTCTGAAGAAGTACTAGCGGAAGTACCCGCGCCGGAACAGGTCGCTACGGCAGCACCTGAGCCTGAGATAGCAGCGCCGGAAGCAGCACCCGAAGTTGAGTCTAAAGTATTCACACAAGAGGACTTAGACGCAGCCATCGGTAAGCGGCTCGCAAGAGAACAGCGAAAGTGGGAGCGCGAAGCAAGGCAGGCCGAAGCACCAAAGCCTATCCCTGTGGAGCATGTTAAGCCGGAACAGTTTACGACGACCGAGGAATACGTTGATGCACTGACGACTTCCAAAGCCGCGCAGATTGTCCAGCAGCAACAGTTTGCGAAACAGCAACAGGAATTGCTTGGGAACTATCACGAAAAGGAAGAAGATGCGCGGGGCAAATACGAGGACTTTGAACAAGTTGCGTACAACCCCAAGCTACCGATTACTAACGTGATGGCTCAGACAATTCAATCCTCGGATAACGGCCCTGATATTGCATACTATCTTGGCACAAACCCCAAGGAAGCTGACCGCATTTCTCGACTTGAACCGTTCTTGCAGGCCAAAGAGATAGGAAGATTGGAAGCGAAGGTTGCTTCTGAACCCGTAACAAAACGTACATCCAGCGCACCTGCGCCGATTTCACCTGTTACCGCTCGCGGAGGTCACTCCGGCGGTTTTGATACCACAGACCCAAGGTCAATTAAAACCATGACCACAAGCCAGTGGATCGAAGCTGATAGAGCAAGACAAGTGAAAAAGCAGGAAGCTAGGAACCGCTAACTACTTTAAGGAATAGGACAATGGCTAATAGCCTGCTTACCATCGATATGATTACTCGGAAGTGCCTCGAAATTCTCGAGAACAACCTGGTTATTTCGCGCAATTGCAACAAAGAGTATGACGACAGCTTCGCTGTTGAAGGTGCCAAGATCGGTTCGACATTGCGGATTCGTCTGCCGGATCGTGCCTTGGTGACTGACGGTGCCGCCCTGCAAGTTCAGGACGACAACGAGCAATTCACTACGCTGACGGTTTCTAGCCAGAAACACATCGGCATCAACTTCACCAGCGCCGAACTGACTATGCAGTTGGATGACTTTGCGGAACGTGTTTTGAAGCCGCGTATCAGCCAATTGGCGTCGAGTGTGGATGCTGACGTTGCTAACGCCTACAAGTCTATTTTCAACACCGTAGGCACTCCCGGCACCACGCCTGCCACCGCTCTGGTTCTGCTGCAAGCGCAACAGAAGCTGAACGAATCGGCTGCGCCTATGTCGCCGCGCTACGCAACAGTAAACCCTGCCGCTAACGCTGGCCTGGTCAACGGTATGACCGGTTTCTTTAACCCGACGGGCACGATCTCCCGCCAGTTCAAGACCGGCATGATGGGTGAAGGTGTTCTTGGCTTTGACGAGATGAATATGTCTCAGTCAATTGTCAACCACACCACGGGCAGTCGTGCAGGCACCATTTTGGTGAACGGTGCGGTTAGCACGCAAGGGCAAGCCACCATCAGCATTGACGGACTTACCGGTGCAACTGACACGGTAACTGCGGGTGATGTGTTTACCATTGCTGGCGTCTATGCGGTCAACCCGCAGACCCGTCTTAGCACTGGTAGCCTGCAACAGTTTGTTGTAACGGCGGCGCAAACGGGCGCTAGTAATGCTTTGGCAAACATGGCTATTTCGCCGCCCATGTACACGTCTAGTAACGCGTTGGCAACCATTGACGCGTTTCCCGCTGACAATGCTGCGGTGACGTTCGTGGGAACCGCGTCAACCGTGTATCCGCAAAACTTGGTGTATCACAAGAATGCGATCACGCTGGCTACGGCTGACCTCTTGCTTCCGCAAGGTGTCGATATGGCTTCGCGTCAAGTGCATAACGGTATCTCGATGCGTATCGTGCGTCAGTACGATATTAACAACGACCGTATGCCTTGCCGTGTCGATGTGCTGTATGGTTTCAACACCATTCGCCCACCGATGGCCTGCCGTATTTTTGGTTAATAGAACCGCTCCCGCCTAGCGCGGGGGCATCTTAATTTTTAGGAGAAACAATCATGGCACTTCCTTCAGTTGGTGGTGGCTATCAGAACACTGATGGCAATCAAAGCGAACAAACAATTGGCGTCCAAGCCGCGCAACAAACGGCAACTGCAACCGCAACTTTGACTGTTGCTCAAGTCACTGGTGGGATTTTGGTGGGCAACCCGTCTACAACGGCGGCGTCCTACACTCTGCCGACGGCGGCGTTGATTGACGCAACGATGACCAACATGAAAACCAACAGCACGTTTAAGCTGACGGTAATCAATCTTGGCACCAGTACTGGCCTTATCACGGTGGTTGTTGGCACCGGCATTACTGCGGTAGGCAACTTGGTTGTTGCTATTACTGGCAGTGCGGCGGGTGTTAGCGGCGCGGCTGAGTTTCTGTTCCGCAAAACCGGCGACGCAGCGTACACCGTTTATCGCGTAGCTTAGTAACAACACCTCGCGGCGTAACAACCGCGAGGTGGTTTTTAAGGATTTGATATGGTCATCTACTTGCGGCATCCCGTTCACGGTAACAAGGTCGCTATTGCAGAGGCCGAAGCTGAAGCTGACGAAAAAAATGGCTGGGAGCGTTACGAACTTGGCGCGTTGTTAACGCCTGTAAACGAACTGGCTAAACCTCGCGGCAGACCGCGTAAGGAGCTTGAAGAATGACCACCACGGCTGGCGACCAGATCAACGGAGCGTTACGGCTGATTGGTCAATTGGCCGAAGGTGAAACGCCTTCTGCTGCAACGTCAGCCGATGCGCTGACCGCAATGAACCAGATGTTGGATAGCTGGTCGTCTGAACGTCTGTCTGTGTTTTCAACGCAAGACCAGATATTTACTTGGCCTGCTAATACCGCAACACGCACTCTTGGGCCAACGGGTGATTTTGTTGGCAACCGTCCGGTATTGGTGGACGACTCAACGTATTTCCGCGACCCATCAAACAATATCAGCTTTGGCATCAAGCTCATAAACCAAGCGCAATACAACGGCATTGCGGTAAAGACCGTTACCAGCACCTACCCGCAGGTCATGTTTGTAAACATGACAATGTCCAATATAGAAATGACGATTTATCCGGTGCCAACTAAAGCGTTGGATTGGCATATTGTCAGCGTCAACGAGCTGGTCGAACCGGCTACGCTGGCGACCACGTTAGTGGTGCCGCCAGGCTACGTGCGAGCGTTTCGATTCAATCTGGCTTCTGAGATTGCTGCCGAGTTTGGCGTGGAGCCGCCGCCCCAAGTGCAGCGAATTGCCATGTCGAGCAAACGCAACATCAAACGCATCAACAACCCCGACGACGTTATGAGCTTGCCGTATTCCATTGTGGCGACTCGCCAGCGGTTTAATATATTTAGTGGGAATTACTAACATGGCTAATATTGCAATTTCTGCCCTACCCGTTGCAACGACTCAAGCTGGCGCTGATGTTCTGCCAATCGTGCAAGCAACGACCAGCACGACGAAACAATTGTCAGTGACCAATCTGTTTACCAGCCCAACGCTGGTTACGCCTGCACTGGGAACTGTTGCCAGCGGCAATATCAGTGCCTGCACCAGCACCTCGATGGCGTTGACCACGCCTGTAATTGGCGCGGCAACCGGCACCAGTCTTAGCACTACGGGCAACCAAGTTATCAGCAGCACCGGCAAACATGGTTACGCAACAGGTGCTGGTGGAACGGTTACTCAAGCCACCAGCAAAGCAACCGGTGTCACGTTAAGCAAATCAACCGGCCAGATTACGCTAAACAATGCGGCACTTGCCGCAGATACAACGGTCAGTTTTACGTTGACCAACACCGTTATTGAGGCTGGCGACATTTTGATAATGAACCACATCAGCGCAGGCACTGCGGGTTCGTACCTGCTCAATGCCCAATCTGCGGCAGGTACCGCCAGCATTAACATAAGAAATATCACCGCCGGGTCATTAAGCGAAGCAATTGTGATTGCGTTTGCAGTCATCAAAGCAGTCACGGCGTAATTGAAAACGCCCATCCTTGGCGGCAGCTATGTCGCTCGGTCAATCAATGCGGCAGACAACCGCATGGTCAACCTGTTTGCCGAAGCGATACCGGAAGGTAGCGGCGGGAAAGAGGCGGGCTTCCTGTTGCGGTGTCCTGGCTTGCGGTTGCTTGCGACTGTTGGCAGCGGCCCAATTCGCGGCTTGTGGGTAACCAACGGCATTGCCTATGTGGTGTCGGGCAGTGAGTTTTACAGCCTGACGACGAGCTGGACTGCTACCCTACTTGGCACCGTGTCCGGCACCGGCCCGGTTAGCATGGCAGACAACGGCACCCAGATATTTATTGCCTGTAACCCACTGAGTTACATTTACAACACGTCTACGGCGGTGTTCGCCCAAATTACGGATGTGGATTTCCCCGGCGCTGGCTCGGTCGGCTACCTTGATGGTTACTTTGTATTCAACGAACCGGACTCGCAGAAGTTTTGGGTAACCAGCCTGCTGGACGGCACAGCCATAGACCCGTTGGATTTTGCTAGTGCGGAAGGCTATCCCGACGATGTGGTTGCCTTGATCGTAGATCACCGCGAGATATTCCTGTTTGGCAACACCAGCGTTGAGGTTTGGTATGACGCCGGAACGCCGGACTTTCCATTAGCGCGGGTTCAAGGCGCGTTTATGGAAGTGGGCTGCGAGGCTGCGTATTCGGTAGCCAAGCTCGACAACAGTGTGTTCTGGTTGGGTTCGGATGCTCGCGGGCGCGGGATAATTTATCGAGCTAACGGCTACACGCCTGCGCGGATTTCGACCAATGCCGTTGAATACACCATTCAGAGTTACGGCAACATCACCGATGCCATCGGCTACACCTATCAGCAGGACGGGCACCCGTTCTATGTGCTGATATTCCCGTCTGCCGAAGCCACATGGGTTTACGATGTTTCTACGCAGTTGTGGCACGAACGCGCTGGGTTTGAAAACGGACAATTTGTCCGCCACCGCAGCAACTGCCAGATGTCGTTCAACGACGAGATTGTGGTGGGCGACTACGAAGATGGGCGGGTCTATGCTTTTGATCTTGATGTCTATGCCGATGACGACCAGATTCAAAAATGGTTGCGGTCTTGGCGGGCGTTGCCGACAGGTCAAAACAACTTAAAACGCACCGCGCACCATTCGCTGCAACTGGATGCAGAAACGGGTATTGGGCTTAACGCCTATCCTGCTTACGCAGGCGAAGATTTAGCCACCGAATCCGGCAACATTATTGTGGCCGAGTTTGTGCAGGGTTATCTAACCACGCAAGCCGGTGACCAGTTAGTCACTGAGGCCGGTGACGGTAACGAACCGCTGGTGACTCAAGTGCAACCTGCCGAGGATTACAACGGGTATGCGTTGGAAACCGAAGCCTACACTGCGGCGCCGGGTTACGACCCGCAGGTCATGCTGCGCTGGTCAGACGACGCAGGGCATACCTGGTCAAACGAACACTGGAACTCGATGGGTAAGCTGGGGGCTTATGGCACCCGCACCATCTGGCGGCGGCTCGGCATGACCGAAAAAATCCGCGACAGGGTTTATGAGGTGTCCGGCACCGATCCGGTCAAGATCGCCATCATGGGCGCTGAACTGTTTGTTACTCCGACGAGTAGCTAATGGCTACTCTCAACATCACCAACATCCCCGCACCACGGGTGCCGTTCATTGATGAACGCACCGGCCTCATGGCGCGGGAGTGGTATAGGTTCTTTCTTAATCTTTTCGTCCTGACCGGCAGCGGCAACAACCCTATCACGCTTGAAGAACTGCAACTTGGGCCACCAAGCCAGCCTGACCTAGCCGAGCTGCTGATTCAGATCAATCAGAACATCGCCCCGCAGTACGAAGATCAATCGGGCGACTTTTTAAGGACCCTCGACACCGCGCAACTGATGTCGATGATTTCGCAGTTCGCAAATGCAGAAGCGGCTATCCAAGGGGCTTACCTCCAGCCGGTTGTGCAGACCGGCACCATCGCCAGCTACAACCTTGACAGCAGCCCGACAGCGGGTGGCGTGGCCTACGGCACCGGCCCCGCGCTGGCGGTAAGCGCAGCCGGGACACTAGGCCAAGTGCTGACCAGCGGCGGTGCTGGAGCTCCGACATGGGCAACTGATGGCGGTGGAACGGTCACCAGCGTGTCTGTGGTGTCGGCTAACGGACTGGCGGGAACGGTAGCCACGGCGACAACGACTCCGGCGATCACGCTCTCTACGACCATTACCGGCTTGCTGAAGGGCAACGGCACTGCGATCAGCGCAGCCACTAGCGGCACAGACTATGCCCCGGCGACCAGCGGCACCTCGATCCTGTATGGCAACGGGGCTGGCGGGTTCAGCAACGTCACCATTGGCACCGGCGTTGCCTTTTCTGGTGGCACGTTGTCGGCAACCGGCTCGGGCGGCACCGTAACGAGCGTGACCGGAACGGCACCTGTTGTGTCGTCTGGTGGTGCTACGCCAGCAATCTCAATGGCCGCTGCAACAACGAGCGTGAACGGTTACTTGACCAGCACTGACTGGACGACCTTTAACAACAAGCAAGCCGCGCTGGTCAGCGGCACTAACATTAAGACGGTCAACGGCACCACGTTGCTTGGCGCTGGCGATCTTGGCACGATCACCTACGCTTATGGCGGCACCGGACTAACCTCTTACACCGCAGGCGACATAATCTACGCCAGCGCCGCTAACACGGTCGCCAAACTTGCCATAGGCACCAGTGGGCAGCGGCTTGTGGTTGCCGCTGGTCTGCCAAGCTGGGCGACCGATACAACGACTGGAACCGTGACCAGCGTGGCAGCATCTGTTCCTGCATTTTTGTCAATTTCTGGCTCGCCCATTACCACTAGCGGCACTTTGGCAATTACCTTATCAGGAACAGCACTGCCAGTTCTTAACGGTGGGACAGGCGTTACCACAAGCACAGGTACCGGCAACACGGTGTTGTCTGCTGCGCCAACGCTGTCTGGTGACGTTAACTTTTCCACAGGCAACCTAGTCATCGGCACATCTGGCAAAGGCATTGACTTTTCTATTACCAGTTCAGGCACTGGCACGATGACCAGCGAGTTGCTAGCTGACTATGAAGAAGGTACTTGGACGCCAGCACGAGGTGCTGGTTTAACACTTGTTGGTGCTTTTAGTTCTGCTGGTCGTTATACAAAAGTTGGGCGTTTAGTCACAGTAAACTTTTCTGTGTCTGGTGCAACTAGCGTAGCTGCCGCAGTAGGGAATGAAATTACGACAAATCTCCCGTTCACTATTGGTGGAGTACTCCCCACAGGCATAGCTACAAATGCAGCCCCCTCTGCATCAGTTGGTGTTTTATCCACCGGCACAATTGTATATTCTGCTGGAACTATAGCCGCAACCGGGACAATTTACGTCTCAATGCAATACACTGTTTAAGGAGTAGAACATGGCACTAACTAAAGTAACTAATTCCTTGATTAGCGGTGCGCCGATCAACGTGTTGGACTATGGTGCTGATCCAACTGGTGTTGCTGATTCTTTAGCGGCGTTTAACGCAGCATTAACTGCTGGCAATTATGTTGTCGTGCCAATTGGTACTTACAAAGTAACGGGAACAATTAACATTGTTGCTGGCAAAGCGTTTGTCGGTTTTGGTGTTTCTGGTCAGGCTGGGTTTAACGACAGACCAAAAATTGTTCCAACTGCTGCTGTTACTGGATGTGTTTTAGAGGTAGAAGGAACGCGCAATTGGATTCAAGGCATTTTTATAGATGGCACGGCAACTACCGGCGTGATTGGGTTGCGTGTTGGTAATGTTGCTTTGGCAAACCTTGCTTATTTTGTTTATGTTGAATCAAACAATTTTCTTGGTTCTGGTGGCAAAGGGTTGCAGATTATTAACACTGTCGGAACTAATTTTACTGATTGTAGATTTAATATAAACCAAGAATGTGTGGACATTGGAACCTTATCTACAGGCGGCACCCCAACCACTACAACTTTTAACCAATGCCAATTTAGAGAAGCGGTCGGCACAGGCGTAAATGTTCGCACTAGCTTTCAACTTGTTTTTAACGAATGTTTGTGGGAAGCCAATGCCCAAGCTGGGTTAAACATTGACGGTTCTGGTGGGCGGGTTTGTGTTGGCGTTACTACAAATGGTGGCTGGTGTGAAGGCAACTGGAGTAGTTTATCTGGCGCACCACTGTTTGCTGAAGCACATTTTAATTTTCTAGGTGTTGGCGGTGATGTGGAAAATGTTACTGTTAATGGAACTTATTTTAGCGGCGACGCAACAAGCGAAAGAGCCATTAAAGCCAATACCATTTATGACTTATTAATTAGCGCCCCCATCACTTCCACAACTGGCGGCGTGGGAATGATTCAAACTACTGCTTGCACTGGTTGGATTGAAAATTGGCGCAATACCAATTCAACTGCTTGGACTAACACTGGCGGGTCAATGGAGAATTTGTCAGCTATTCTTACTGAATGGACAAATTGGACACCCACATTTACAACAGGAACAATGACTTTTACCGGGGTAACAATCACAACGGCAAGGTACAAACAAAACGGAAAAACACTTATATTTGAGTTAGAGGTGTCTGGAACAATTGGTGGAACTCCAGGATCAAACATAGGGATAACACTGCCAGCGGGAAATACAAGTAGAAACACTAGCTTCTTACTTGCCTATCTCTTTGATAACGCTGCGGCAACAACTGGATATATGCGGTTTGATGGGACAGGTATTTTTGCACTTTATAGATTAAATTCCGCAAATTTTACCGCTGGTGCATTTAGTTTTACTGGCTCATTTACAATAGAAATTGATTAAGAAACAATTATAGTGTGATTGTTAAACCAAAGCCCAAGTGGATTCTTGGGTCATACAAGGAGAGCATCATGTTAGAAAAAGTTGTATCAGTTGATCTGATTGAAGTAATCGAAAGCGGCGCTTTGCAAGTACGCACCAAGACCGCCATCTTGGAGGACGGCAAGCAGATCAGTGGCACGTTCCACCGCCACGTTGTTGCCCCCGGCGATGACTATGCTGGCGAAGATGCCCGTGTGCAAGCCATCTGTGCAGCAGTGCATACGGATGAAGTAATTGCGGCACAAACTAAGGATCCAATATGAGCAGCGTAAATCTCTCAGCATTTGGTGGTGTCGGCTGGCAATTCTTCGACAACAACGGTGTGCCGCTTGCCGGTGGTCTGATCTACACCTATGAAGCTGGCACCACGACACCACAGGCGACCTACACCACCAGCGCGGGAACGGTAGCGCACACCAACCCGATTGTGTTGAATTCCGCAGGGCGCGTGCCGGGTGGTGAGATTTGGTTGCTGTTCGCCAACTACAAGTTTATTTTGCAAACCTCGGCAGCGGTGTTGATTGCTACTTACGACAACGTAACCAGCGGCGCGGGCATAACTACTATTGCCAACTTTACCGGTGACGGCACCACGGTCAGTTTTAACTTGGGCAATGCAACCAACGAAAACAATACAAACGTCTATATTAACGGTGTCTACCAGCAGAAAAACACTTACGCGCTCAGTGGGTCAAATTTGGTGTTTTCAGAAGCCCCGCCGGATACATCTTCAATTGAAGTCAGCTTTACTTAGCAGGAGCCACCATGACAGTTACCGTAAAAGTTCTTATCCCCGCCAAGACCGCAGAGGCCAGTCAGACCACGCAATACACAGCGACGAACGTCACCACAATCATTGACAAGTTCACGGCGACCAACTACAGCGCAACGGCGGCAACGCTCAGTGTGAATCTGGTCACTGCTGCTGACACGGCGGGCAACCAGAACTTGATTACCAAGACCAAGACGCTGGCGGCCAGCGAGGTATATACTTTCCCTGAGCTTGTCGGCCAGGTGCTGATGGCAAGCGGGTTTATCTCCACCATCGCAGGCACGGCAACGGCGATCAACATTCGCGCTTCAGGGCGGGAGGTTAGCTAGTGCGGCACTTTTGTAAAATAGCGGGCAACATAGATGTTATTCCGTCATTGCGTGAACTGGCGGTAAATAGCCATTTATGGAACCAAAACCCGCTACGCACTACGCATCCCAATAGCCCGCATACTCAAGTTGACGATATATGGCTCTGGTTTAACAAGTTACAGCAGGACGTAGCAACGACGATTGACGACATACAAACTTACCCTTACCCAGCTTGGCAAAGCCTGTTAGGGCTGCGCGGGATTGTATTGGATTTAATACGCCGTGTAGACGGTGTTCAATTGGGCCGGTGCATGGTAACTCGTATGCGCCCCGGCGCCACGATAACGCCGCACAAGGACGAAGGCACACCGGCTACGTTTTACACTCGGTACCAAATAGTTCTACAAAATCTTCCCGGTTCGTTATTTACTATAGGGGATGAAACGGTAAGTTTTCAATCTGGCGATATTTGGTGGATCAACAATCGAGAAACGCATTCAGTAATAAATAACAGCGGCGAAGATCGGCTTGTGTGTATTGTAGATATTAAAAGCGCGTAATGATAACGGCGCAAATTGAACCTTGGCAATCGTTTATACACGAAGCTCAACCGCTTCTTCCGTTGCACTGGGAGGAGTTAGCGTTAAACAAGGACAAAGTTCCGTTAGACCCGCAATACGATGTATACGCGGCTAGAGACACGGCGGGGCAAGTGCTAGTAGTAACTTTGCGTCAAGAAGGTGAATTAGTAGGTTACTTTATAGGCTTTATAGCGCCGGGTTTGCACTATAAAACTTGTCTTACTTTAACAATGGATATTTTTTGGACGCACCCTTCAATACGTAACGGCTTTGCGGGCGTTAAACTTTTTAGGCTTGTTGAAAAAGAAGCTAAACGCAGAGGTGTGCAACGTATGTTCTTCGGGTCTAAACTGCACAAAGACGCATCTAAGTTATTTGAATTTTTAAAAATGCAGGCTACGGAAGTTTATTATTCTAAGTGGCTAGGAGATTGATATGGTTGCAGCCGCAATTATAGGTAGCACAGTAGTAGGTGGCTTAATTTCCGCAGACGCGTCAAGCGACGCAGCCGACACCGCAGCGCAAGCATCGGGGCAAGCATCTGCCGCGTCCATCGCAGAGCAGCGCCGACAGTATGACCTTAACCGCGCTGATTACGCGCCGTACATTACGTCCGGGCAAAGCGCGGTCAACCAGCTTGCTGCTGGTTTAGCGCCAGGTGGACGGTTTGCATCTGCCACACCATTTGATTTCCAATACGACCAAAACACTGATCCCGGTTACGGGTTTAGATTTGACCAAGGAATGCGCGGCGTGAACGCTTCAATGGCTGCCAAAGGTATGGGCATATCCGGTGCAGGTATCAAGGGCGCAACTGAGTTTGGTCAAGGCATGGGCAGCCAAGAATACAACAACGCCTTTAACCGCTACGTGACCGGCTTTAACGCTAATACGGGAGAGCGTAACCAGCTCTACAACCGATATGCGGGCGTAGCGGGAACAGGTCAAACGGCGGTTAATCAGATTGGCACACAAGGCGCGAACATGGCGAGTAACATCGGCAACGCCTACATGACCAGCGCAGCCAACACCGGCAACGCAGCGCTGGCAGCAGCGGGTCAGCGTACTTCAGCGTTTGGCGGCGCGGCTAACGCGTTAGGCCGGATGTATGGGAACCGAGGGTTCTCAAACCCGTTTGGTGGTGGTGGTGGTGGCGGTGGCGGTGGCGGCGGTGACGGTGGTGGTTACTATCAACCAGAAGATCAAGACTTTTTTAATATGTATGCACCTCCTTCCTATCAGGTGACCTAAATCATGGCTGAACTTAACTTTGGACTACTGAACCCGCCCGGCTCGCAGAGCATAGGCAACGCGTTCGTGCAGGGCATGGATCAAGCAGCGGCGGCTAGGGCGCAGGAGAACCAGAACGCGCTGGCTCAGTACACCTTAAGCAAAGCAAAGCGGGAGGATGAACTGAACACTCAGTTGTTGGGTGATTTGCGAAACGCGACTACAAACGATGAAATATATCGTGCGTATCAACGGGCGGGTAAGGGTGACGTAGCGTCCAGGCTACGTGGAGAAGGACTAACGCAAGACAAAACTCGGTTAGAAATAGCTGGGCTGCCATTAACACAAGCAAAAACAAAAGCGGACACGGCCATACTTCACGGCAACATTATGGAACGCGAAGCAAACGCAGTGGTTGCAAACCCCACTTCCGCAAGGGCAATGCAAGCGGTAGTTAATTTTGGTAAAGCTACGGGGCAAGACGTAACGCAAGAATTAAAAACGTTAACCGAATTAGGCGATGACCCGAATAAAATTGCTGCTTGGGCTAGAGGCCACGCACTTAAAGGCAAAGACCTTGCCGCGTTTAGTACGCCCAAACCTACGCCTACTAACGTAGGCAATAAAATTGTATTCTTGGATATGAACCCCAATAGCCCTACGTTTAAAAGCGAAGTAATACCTTCGCAAAACATAGGCGTTTCACCAAACACTCAAGCCACATTAGCCCAAGCACAGCAGCATTTTAATGGGTTATCTGCGTATCAAAAAGAACAACTTCGCGTTCAAGGAAAACAATTTGACTCTGATCGAGGCGTAATTGTTGATGTAAAAAATGGCACATTTGAACCTGTTTATTCTTATCCTAGTTCAACACCAGCCGCACCCGATGCAATTCCAACCGCGCCAAGCGCAGCACCTGCCGGTACTCCACCTCTGCAATTGAATGTTACGCCGGGTATGGCACCTTCATCTGCTTCTAATATGCAAATACCACAAGCCATCGCTGGAGCGCGTGTGCCTCAAGCATTGCAAAAAGTAATGGATAACGACAAATTAGCAATACTATTAAAGGAACGGGAAAATCAAGTATTTTTAGGTAGGTTAGACCCTGCGCTTGATAGGGAAATAGCAAATTTGCAAGGCAGGCCAACCAGCGTAGCGAGTCAGACTGTTACACAACCAGCACAACGTACTGTATTAGGGCCAAAGCCGGAAAAACCACCAACAGAATATTTTAAAGAGGTTAAAGGTATTATAAATACTAATTATGCAATTAATAATCTAAAAACTATAACTGACAATTTTACCGCCGCAGATATGTTAAATCCGGCTCGTAGAGCAGAAATTGAATCTGCACATTCAACTGCTGTTCTGCTTGCCAAAGATATGTTTGGGTTGGGTGTGTTAAACGAAGGTGATGAAAGAATACTCCGAAAAATAATTCCAGATCCAACTGCCTTTAGTAAGGGATTGGTGCCCATTGAAACAATTAGAAAAAACCTTGTATCAGCTACCAACGTAATAAAGCGCATGAACGAAACAACGGCAAAAGTTCACAAACAGCCATTGTTAATTTTAGATGCAGAAACACCTAGAGCGCCAAGTCCATCAGCGCCACCAATTGAATCGTTTAGACCTTCGCAAGGAAATCCGTAATGGGTAACGAATACAATGTTAAAGGCGCAAGGGATGCTGGTTATTCCGATGAGGCTATTGCACGGGACATTTCTGATTACAATAAAATTGATTACACCGCAGCTATAAAAGGTGGTCATACAAACGACAGCATTATCAAAAGCCTGTCCGTTAATAAAAACAAAGAAGCTGGTGCAAACGCACCTGGTGCAGCTCGCGGGTTGATTTCTGTATTGCAAGGGCCAACACTAGGTTTTGGTGACGAGATTTTAGGTGGTATTGGTGGTGCTTATGACACGCTAACAAAGGGTGGCGATTACTTACCAAACTACCGAGCAAACAGAGATTACTTGCGCGGTGCTGCGGAATACGAACAAAAACAAAACCCTTGGACTACCGGCATAACGCAAACAATGGCATCTGCGCCGTTGAGTGTTCTCAGATTATTTGGTGGTGCTCCGCAAGTTGCAAACACAATGGCAGCACCGTCTGTAAATATGCTTGGTCAAGGAATGACTGCGGCTAGAACTGGGGCGCTTTTTGGAACCGTTGGCGGTGCTGGCGCATCCACTTCAGACACTCTTAGCGGCGTTGGACTTGACGCATTGAAAGGCGGTGCTTTAAGCGCTGCTATTGGCGGTGGCTCTGTGCCTATCATTCGCGGTGCTGGTGCTGTTGGCGGGAATATTGCACAACGATTTAGGCCACCTAGTGCAACAACTGCGGCACAGTTAGAAATTGCTCAAGCATTGGCTAGAGATGCAACAGCAAAACAAATAACTGGCAATCCTGTTATTGCGGCTAGAACCACATTACCGGCATTAGGTGAGCCAGCAGTCATTGCTGATGTGGGTGGTGCCAGCACTAGAGGGTTGCTGGACACAATGGCTACCTTGCCGGGTCGTACAAAAGAAGCCGTATCGCAATTTATCACTCAACGTGAGCGTTTAGGTGCTGCACCTCGCATGATTTCTGCTGCCGATGAATCTATGGGCGCACAAGGGCAAAGGCTTGCCCCCACATTGGAAGCATTAACAGTAAAACAAGCAACAGATGCTGCACCAATATATAAGCTGTTGGAAAACGTATCTTTCCGCGCAGATGATGAACTTGTCAAACTATTAGCAAGGGAACCGGGAGCGCACAAAGCCGCTGAAATATCGGCAAGGCGGCGTGGAGAACCAAACATTGATTTGTCTTTAATCAAAGCGGGTGACGATGTACCGTTGGCAGCTTTGGATAAAATAAAACGCACTTTGTGGGATATGGCAGACAGTGCAAAAGAAGCAGTTACCAAGAAACCAACTTCCGCAAGTCGTGACATAGAGAGTATCCGCGTAGCCCTGACGGACAAACTAGATCGGCTTTCACCAAAAGATGCCGCAGGTAATTCCATTTACAAAAAAGCTAGGGATGCTTTTGCCGATTCTGCTGAATTAAAAGATGCGGTTGCTTCTGGAAATAAAATAGCTTCTAGTATTTTTTCTTCTGATCAAACAGAAGCAAAAATAATTGGTGTAATGAAAAACTTAAGCAAATCAGAGATTGAGGCTTTCAAGGTTGGTGCTTTTGAAGGATTGCGTACTAACTTGGGATCAAGTTTGCCCAATAGAACAAAAATGCTTAATGCAGAATCGAACCCTGTAATTGTTGAAAAATTAAAAGTTATTTTTGGAGAAGAAGGATACAAAAAATTTGCCCAACAAATGGATTTAGAAAGACGTTATCGTCTTTTAAATGCAACCGGACAAAATTCCCCGACAG
>Ga0209354_10000200_pt1 | contig 29462 bp, 32 predicted proteins | sample LauGreSpBDMM15DD_2_FD_187562 | JGI IMG/M metagenome (GOLD analysis project Ga0209354, IMG submission 187562) | Freshwater lake microbial communities from Lake Michigan, USA - Sp13.BD.MM15.DD (SPAdes) (version 2) | ecosystem: Environmental > Aquatic > Freshwater > Lake | place: Lake Michigan...
TGCTTGACGATGACTCGATTCGACGAAGCGAAGCCTCGCGGAAGCGACCATAGCCGCCGAGCCAGTACCAACCAAGTGGTTGCAAACGCATCAAGATGTCTGTGACATTGCCACGGACGATCTTCGGTACTGCGCCGTTACCATCTTGCACGCTGTAAGCCTTAGCAAGAGCCTGACGACCCATGATAAGAGTTGCGTATGCATCTCCTGTACCTGCTGCACCTGCACCGTTAAACACGTTGGTGAATACTTTGGCGCGTGCGGTTTCAATGAATCGTACTGATTCAAAGAGGCCAATCTCGCCATTGTAGATACCTTCTGGGTTTACGTAGTTAGCTGGTGTACGCCATGCTGCTACGTCTGTGTTTGAACGGAAGTCGTACGACACGTCTGGGTGGATGAAGCCAATGTACGAACCATTGAAGGTTGCAACGTTTGCACCACGCAAAGCAGCTACCTGCTTACGGATGTCGTTTGCTACCAAGATGTCGTCAACAGCCAGCGTTACACGTGATGTTGCTGGTGAAGCTCCACCTGTTGAGTAAGCAACGTTGGTTCCTGCGGCAAGAACTTCACGGACAACTTGGTCGATTGAATCGCCAGCGTTGTATCCAATGATGTTTGCTGCTGCTGAATCAACATCCAAGAATGCTGTTCCACGCAACTTAGCTGTCGTAACAACCGCATTGCCGTATTCAGCCAAGGTTACAGTAACCTGACTGTCCGACAACGCAACTGGTGTTACGTCCGTTACTTCGTTCAACGTAGATGTTGCTGCTGCAATGTCTGCGAAGATAGTGAATGTGACACCAGTTCCAGGCATTGCCTGTGCTACTGGTTGTACGTCTGCTGCCTGGTCGAAGAGGAGTTCTGAACGCAATGCGAAGTACGCAAGACGGTCAAACGCGACCTGATCTACAGAGAGAGACGAGGTTTGTGTTTCGCCTGCCATGATTAATTCTCCTTAAAGAATTGGTTAATTGTTGATTTGATTCATTCTTGCTTGAGCCAACAATTCCATTACTTCTTTTTCAGATTTAGCGTTCGCGATTCTAGCGCCATAGTCAACCACCGCGTCTGACGTATCTCCAACGCGTGATGCGTTACCAACCCGATCCCAAGCTTGCTTCTCCTGTGTAGGCATTACTTGCTGTGGTTCTTGATTCTTAATGAGATTTGCTTCTGCGGCTGCAACACGAATTGCCTCGGGTGTGAGTTCACCATCGTAAGCCTTCACGAAATACTTAGACATCCCTGAAGATAGGTCTACACCTGCCTTCACAAATGCCAACTCTCGCTGAGCTGACTTAGCTTCATCTGCTTGCTGACGCAAGTTTTTAACCTCTGACTCCAACTCACGCATTCTCGCGCGAACAGGATTCTTTGTTGCCTGGTCTTCTTGTTGAACGTTTTCTTCTTCATAGAAGTCTTGTTCTTGCATGACCCACTCCTCCGCCCACACTTGGCTGGAGGGGCCAAATGGCTGCATATCTCACCCCTATTAACACATTGAAATCGGGGGGATTTCCAACGGTTATCCCTAATGGGATAAGATCAATGATACATCACAATAAGTGATTGTCAATAGCTGGCTATCTGTATTAAAGATTTGACTGCCCGTACCCAGATTTGAGAGAACCGCTCTCACCTTGAGTCAAGGTTGCTGAACCACCACTAGCGGATACATCACCGATACGGCGTTTCTTTCTTTCTTCTACTTTTCTTTTAGCTTCAGCATCTGTACCTAACGCAGCTTTAGCAAAGTCAATATCAGAAATCTGCTCTTCACCAAACCCACCACGTCGCAGTTCACCCATCTGCCCAATGTTTGCAAAAGCTGTCTCTGCTTCTGTAGTGGTAATACCTTGCCTTACAAACTGTTCAGCATCAGCTGCCCCTAAATTAATCTTTGACAACCTCTGAGCATTCTCTGCAATCAAAGCAGCCTGCGCCTGACGTTTGTAATCTGGGGACATAAGATCCCTAGCCCGTTCAGGGTCGATTACATATGCGAGAAGATCACCGTCAGTAATCCCATACAGTTCAGCCATCTTTGCTTTAACAGAAGGGGAAGCATCACGGACCACCGAGTACGCATCCTTAAGACGGTTGTTCAACTCCGTAACAGATACATCTCCACCAATAAGTCTTTCAAAATCTTCCGACGAATCATAAAACCCTTGCGGCAAACCATTGGCTGCCAAAGTTTCTTTGTACTGCTTTTCCAAAGCAATATAAGTAGCTGGCAAAAGTTCTTTGAACCCTAAAGATTTACGTCGTTCGTTACCAGCAAACCTTTTCTTGTAAGCCTCTTGTTCACGTAACGCAAAGATAAAAGAGTTTGATTCATCAATATCTATTTCCTGTTTAGCGTACAAAGAATACGCAAACTCATACAAACTCTCAAGTCCATATGAAGCTAAAGCTTGACGAAGTATTTCTTTTGCGTTAACAGCTGGAGAAAATTCGTCTCCGCCACCGTCGTCATCACCTCCGTCGTCGTCACCTCCGTCGTCGTCACCTCCGTCGTCGTCACCACCAGCAGCACGATCCTTGCCTTGTTGAATAAGAATAGCAAGAGCATCTTGTCTTTGTTTTAAAGTACCTGAACCAACACCAGTATTTCCTACAAGCTCATTGATGTACGATTCATCGCCATAATATCCACGTGCTTCATAAACAGCAGCGGGATCTAATGCTTCTGGTGTTTGTGTAGATAGATCACTACCGCCCGCATCACCATCAAGCATCATTTCATTACTTACGTTACTCATCAACTAACCTCTCCAAATGCTTTAGCTATAGTAAAAGCCATAGAACGTGCATCCTGTTTTGCTCTCTTAGTCCTATCAAAACCATACTTAGGATCAGTACGAAGCATAGTTTCCCACTCACCCAAATTAGGTGGCGGAGTAGTAGGTCCACCAAACGCTGCTCTAAACTTCGGATCGTTAAACGAAATAGATTCTGGACTCAACTCCAAAGTGTTTGCAGCAACAGTTCTATATTGACTGAAGATATCGTTAAGAGTTAAACCAGCATCAAGCATTGGTGCTAACTGAAAGTGCGCTGCTTTAGCCAACATCATGCCTTTCTTTTTAAGACTGTCAACCGTAATTGCTTCACCGTTATATTCTTTACCTTGAATAGATGCAAGAATTTGCTCATTTAAATCTGATGGATTGTAACCATAATCCAAAGCAATCTTCTTCAATGCCTGCGCATCTGCACCATCAAGAAGATCCTGTCTGCCACGAGCACGCGTACCAACAATGCTGTTCACATATTGAGATAACCCAAGCCCAGTAAAACCACGACGAGTGGCAACGTTTGCAATGTCATCTAGTTCTTTAGTGGTTAACCCAAGATCTCCGTAACCATTAGCAATAGCTATACGATTTAGTCGTATCTTGTCGGCTTTATCTACATCAAGTAGCGCATCAAAATCTTTAGTTGCCTTAATGGTTTCGTTGTAATACTTGGTTGCAAAAACCTTTGCATTGAAAGCATCAAGTCCAGCTCGAGTTGTAAAGTCATACTGCTTTGGTCTTTTAGCTACATCTTGAATAAGATCAATTAAGTCGTCACCAAACTTAGACCGAGCTTCTTGTTCCCCTGCGCCACCATCAACAAGCTTTGCAAACTGTGGGAACTGTGCGATAAACGCAGAACGCCAATCTTGTTTTGGTTCATTTTTTTTAACAGCCATTACTGTCCACCTAACAACGAGAAGATTTGATTGATTGCTTTACCAGCTGAGTATGAACCAAATTCACCAGGCGAAGCTTTCTTTGCTTGTTCTTCAGCTGCTACAGGTAAACTAGTTGGGTCTTCTGTGTTGGATAACTGTCGGCTTCTATCGCTGCTTTGAATAAAACTAATTGCTGATTTAAGTTCTGCTTGGGTTGGTGCTCTACCAAGTAACTCAAAAAAACTATTGCCAGTTTGTTTTGCTGCATCTTCTCTTGAAACAACAGAGATTGTTCTACCAGAACCGCCAGTAGCGCCAGCTGTAGGTATCTGACCAGTAGCAACTAGGTTAACTAATGCTTTCATTGTGCGACCCTTGCTGTTTGCAAGCATCATGAAAGCAGCTATTGCTGCTCTATCTTCGTACACTAATCCAAGACCTTGTAAAGCTTGTGCACTTGGTTTTTTGCCTTCATAGTAACCAAGTTTTTGCATTGTTGAAAACAACGCATTGCGGTCTGCTGTATTTGTTACTCTAAAAAATTCTGTATAGATGTCGTTTTGATCTGCAGCATATTTGTTAGGTCTAGCAATTGAATTGTTTTCGTCAACTAAACCACTACCTTCATAAAATACCTGTGATCCACCTGGGCCACGCAAAATTTTAACGGTGTTAGGAAAATATGGGACAACTGGGTTTGGTGTAGAACGTGGGAAAGCAACATTTTCTTGTTCTAAAATTTTTAAAGTTTTTGTGTCTTGAATATTGATAGCACGAGCAGGACTGGAAACCCTATCTACGAGGGGAGCATCTACAGCAGCACCACTAGCATCAGTTAATTCCATTTCAGCAAGGTCTTCTGCCGCTGTTGTAGTTTCTTTATCGCCGTTTGCCATTAGTCCTCTACCTCTGATGAAAGTAATCTTTGCCAGATTCTATCAAACTGTGGGTTTTGTTCAGCTAAACGGTTGCCGTAAGCGTACAAAGACTCAGCGTAAGGTTGAGCTTTCTTTGATTTAAGACTCTTCAAATTGTTGCCAGCCAATATTTGTTTACGTGCATTTAAGTATTCAACAAGGCTTGGAACTGTTTCATTGTTTGCCAAACGTGGATCTTTAACAATTTCCTCCAGTTTAATAAGTTGGTTCTCAAACTTACCAACCTCAAATTGGGCTACTGGTGGGAAACCAGGGTAATCTTGGCTCAATTTGTAACGGTAAGCCTGCAACTTTTCTCGTTCCGCTTCTGTTGGGAAAGCCCCAAACAGTTTACGGGCAGCACTATATTTGGATGAACCAATACGCAACTGAGCTAACTCAATCATCTCTCGGGGATTAAGCCCAGTTCGTTTCCCTTGTGATCTTTGTCGATTATAAACATCATAGTTAAATTCACCTGACGGCCCAAAGTAGGCAGCAACGTCTTTATATTTTCCGCTTAACAAGTCTTGGTTTTTAAGTTCCCATTCTCCGAACTCACCAGATGCTTCAAGTCCTGGGACCTCTGATTTAGTTTTTGAACCGATATACAACGCAGCTTCATTCCCAAAAACTTTTAAGAAACGCGGAACCGCAGTATCGTAATCTTCTTGTTGCATTTTACTAAACACTTTAACCATCTCGTCAACAAAAATATCTTTGTCGCCTACCTTGATTTCAAAACCAACCTGTGGTGATGTCGGACCAAAAAACTGTTGCGCAATTTTAATAAGACTTATTGTTCGTGCATCCCTCAAAGAATCTTTTTCAAGAACTTTAAAACCCTCTTCGGTTGAGATATCGTAATCACCAGAAGCAAAGTTAGCTTGAGTTGTTTGAGACAACGTACTTGCAAAAGATGTGTTTAATCCAATAGCGTTTGTATCTACATAACTGTAAATTAAAGACGTTAACTTGTTGACCGCACCTGGAAGTGGATTAAATTGACCAGCTATTTCTTGTTTTGACAAACCAGTTTTTCCGTATGGCAAAAGAGTTTTAACGATAAGATTTGTTTCTGGAAAATTTCTTAAAGCAAACGACATAGGGATTTGAGCAAGCGGTCCAACACCTGGAATCCAACTCATACCTTGGCTTAATTGTTTTACTGGTGCTTCAAAAAACGATTTAACTCCAGCAGCCCTTAAAGCAATAGGCAACCCAAATATTTCAGGGAACCTAAAGAAGTTGTCCCCTGTTTGTGGATCTTCGTATATGAAACCACGACCATCACCGTCAGGGTCGGCTTGACCAAGGTTGTTTGCAAACCTTGCTGCTCTAGCCAAACGGCTTGGGTCTTCTATCATGAAGCTCATATATCGACCAGCAATTTCTCGCCATGCACTAGCAAATGGAAAGATGATTCGGGTTATGTCTTCAAGATTGTTTTTGTTTGATGCGTCATAAAGCAACTCTTTAGTTTTTGTAATGCCCACTAAACGTGCATAGTCATCAAGATCTGAAGCTTTCAATGTTCCGTTACCAGGGGTGCTGGCTATTTGTTTTAGTTTTGCAGCGGTATCTGAGCTCCCTATGTACTTCCCAATGTCATCTCCAAAACCAGCGCTCTTAGCTGATTTCTTAAGCTTAGTTATCAATGCTTGAGCTTCGCTAGTTTGCAGTCTGCCTATCTGATTACTAATTTCATCGTAATAAAACTTTCTGAAAACAGGGCTACGTTCCAAAGTCTTTACATATTTTCCTCCGTAAAGATCTTGAAAAAAGAAATTAGTAAAATCATCTAACTTATCTTGAGCTGCACTAAACAGTTTTCTGCCTTCATCATTGTTTATTCGTGTTAATTCTTTTGCATATTGTTGAGCAAGGCCGTTGCCAGTTCCAGCAACATCAACAGGTTGACGGTTGATTAATCGAATTGCATCTTTGTGGTATTTAAAAGTTCCTTGACCAGTTGCAGAACCATTTAATACTGGTTGAATAACCGCTTCTGATTTATCGAAAGCAACAACAATACCTTCTTTGTCGTCAGACAACTTTACAAAACTGCCAAGCTTTAATTCTTCGTTTGGAAACTTCATTGTAAAATCATCTGGGTTTAGGACAATACGATCCCCAAAAGGAACGCGGTCAAACGCCGCAATGAAAGTTACTTCTGGTATGTTGCCTGTTAAGTTTTTAACATTGGCATAAGGAATATCTTTCGAGTGTTCACGTAACCATGCCAAACGCTCATCCTTGGTTAAACCAGACAAAGACCTTCCTGGACCTTGAATGTCATCGTTGGCTATAGTTTTAAAACCAATCCCACGTTGATAGATGCCATCTATTTCTCTAAAGTTTTCAGCTTTGTTTGCAACTATTGATAAAGAATCAAGAAGTTCGTCTTCAGCTATATTAAAAACCAAACCTTGTGCTGCAGTTTTTTGCAACTCGTCTTGATGTGCTAAACGCAAACTGTCTAATACGGCTTCAGCAAAAACTTTATCCCCTTGTGCTTTGCTAATTACAGTATAAGACCCAGTAGAAATTTCATGGCTTCCGCTTCTCGGTCCGTTCATCCCCTGTTTACGTGATGACATCTGAAGCAACTCTGCGTGTTCAACACGCAGCTCTTTCCAAGCTTCTTGGATTTCAAGATTGTTTTCATCTTTGTCTTTACCAAAAAGCTGTTTACTTTTTATTGTTAATTGCTCACCCAAAACAGAACGTTCCCTTGTAGATAAATCGTATTTTTTTGCCAACCTAAGCAGTTTGTTTGCAGCCGAAGTTTCACCAAGAATTAAAGAAATATATTCTCCAGGGTGATTTAAAATTCCAGAAGCACCACCAATTGCCATACGTACTTGCGCATCTATTGAGTTGCGCATGATGTAGCCAATGGTTGCAAGGTTAAGTGGTTTCCAAATGGCGTTTTGCAAACCGTCTAGTACGTCAATTACTAATGCTTGCTCCCCTGTATAAACCCGTTTTGTTGAGCTTTTAACTAACAGGTCTTGTTCTTGCAAAAGCGCAGCCCGAGCTTTTTCCATAGCAACATCACCTGTATTTTTGGCTGGCATTTTATTTAACTTGGCTTGAATCTCATCGTAACGTGGTTGATCTAAAATTTCTTCTACTTGTAATTTTCTTATTCTAGAAAGCTTAAAAGGTTTTGTCCCCTGTGCGTTGACTCCAACCTTGTTAAGTGTTTCCCTAATGAATGGGTTATTGGTAAGTCTGCGTAATTCCCTTGGATCTGGAAGTGTTTGAACACGATCAAACAATTGTGAAAGTTGCATTGGTCGAGCAAACTGTATATTGCCCTCACCTACCTCTGCCGCTTTTTCCATAAACTCATCCCAAACAGATTGCGGAAAATGCTTTTTAAGTAAGTCCCCATAGGTTTTCATAAAACCGTTATCTGTTTCGTTACCCATTCTGTCCAACATGTAAACACGAAGACGTGCTGAGGACCCATTAACTCTGTCAAACAACAGTTTTGTTACTTCATCCCTAACACCATTAAGTTTTAAAGTGTCTTTAAGAAACCGTTCATACAACTTATAAGCATCACGTTGATCGTCAGCAGTTGATATTGCCCTAAAGTTATTTAAGGCATCTTTAGTAAATGTGGAAAGCGCTTCTTCTGTTGCTCCAGAACTTTTTAAAGATAGATACATGTTCTTCACGGCAGCTATACGGTCAGAGTCGGTGCCGTTAATAACTATTTGCGAAGCAGGAATGTTAGTAAGCAACCTTGAATTCTTGAGTGGTGTTTTTTCAATAAGATATTTAACTGGGTATGTACTTATGCCAGCTTGAATATCTTTGATTCTGGTGCTTAAAGTACTTGCACCAATTGCATACTGATTAACCAATTCAGCTTTTACCGCTTCTGGAGTTTTTGATTTTGCTAAACGTTGAATAGTTTCTGGAGAAAGTTTCCAATCAAACTTCTTAGCTATTGCTAACTCGTCTCCTTCTTCTGCAATTTCTTTGATGGCTTTAACTGCCGTAGGGTTGACATCCATAAACCTATTCCATTTTTGAACATCAAGAGATAACCCTGTTAATGATTTTGTTAAACCAGCTTGAGCATTTAAAGCCAATCTGTAAGAAGCAGCATCGGCTTTGGTTAAAGTAGGAACAATCCCCGAAGCAAACTTAACAGCTTCAGCTAAATCGTCTGTGTTTCTTAAAGCCGTTGGTAAATTTTTTGCAAGAATTCCAGCCGTTTTAACTCCCCTGTATGCATATTTGGTTGGATCTGGTACAGCTACCGTAACCATAAAATCAAAAAATCCAGATACCCCGTTATACCAAAGACCTTCTTCTAATCCAACACTTGAAGCTATACCTCGACCAATTGTAAAAGCAGATCCATTAATCATGCCTCTTGTTCTTCTAGCAGCTTCAGATTGTTGAGCTTGCAGTTCTTCTGTAATAAAAAATCCATCGCCTTGATCGTCCCAATTTTTTAACAATTGGACCAAGCTAAAAGAATCTAAAGCGTCTTTAACTGAATAACTTCTCTTACTTCCTTCTTTGGTGCCAAGTGTTCCAAGTGAAAAGATAGTTTGCAACGCTTCTGGAATTGCAGCACCAGTACTTATCGCTACTCGGGAAACACCTTTAATTGCCCCATAAACACCAGGGTCTCCAAATTCAAAGAAGCTTCTATCTACTGTTTTGTTTTCAGATACAGCTTTTACCGCTTCACGTGTTTTGTCGGTTAATGTATATTGTTTTGCTTTTCCATATAGGTCATGGGCAGAAGATGGGTTGTCAATAAAATTGCGGGCATACAGTTCCGATGCTTTATCTACAGCTTGATCGCTTGCATAGTTCTTAGCTAAAGAAAGTTGAACGTTGGCTGGCATCCAAGGCGCTCTGTCATTGATATATGAAACACGTTGAGTAACCAATGGGTCAACAACCGTAGGTTGAACAGGCTGTTGTTTAGTTGCAGCCTCTTGAAGAATTACAGATTTAGTCTGCTTATCTAATTTGTTTTGCCAAGACATTAACTTGTCTCGTATTTGTCAATTAAATCACCGAGTCCACTATTTGGATCAAACCGTGCAATGTTTCGCAACTCTGTTACTGCATCGTTAAGTGGATTTGGAATTCTAATACCTGCTTGTGTTGGCCCTATACCTGGACCGAACGGAGCGCCAGCAGTAATTGGTTCGTTAGGATTGTTAGTCATAGCAAGCAAATCAATTGGTTTTCTTGGTGCTTGTTGTTGTACTTGTCGATCTCCAGCAGCAGGTCCAGACGGCACTTGTTTAAGTCCATCCATAAGTTTCTTAACTTCGCCATACTGGTTACTTGGCCCCACCTTTGGTGTCATGGTGCTGCCAATAACGTTTGCTTTATTTTGTAAGTCTGTTCGTATTGCCATCTCAGCCTCCGATTTGTGCTAGTAGTGCGTCTAATCCTTGTGGTCCAGGAGGTGGTTGCATTGGAGATTCCGCACCCATTCCCGCAGGTGCTAAACCAGGCATAGCTTCTGGCGAACCAGGAGGGACTAATGCTGCTTGTCTGTCTCGTGCACGTTGATCTGTGCGCTTAACGGCTTCATACAAAGTTACATTCTGTTCAACAACCAAGCGGGTTAGATAAGCCAAATCTTCTGGTTGATATGGTCCATTTGGATCTACTGCCTGTTGTTGAATAGAGCTAAGCAATGCTGACTCAACACCTTCAGAAATGATTCTATCATGTTCAAGATCTGGGTCAGAGATTAGTGGGTCTGCTTCTCGTGCAGATTCTTTGCTCATCAATCCAGTACCCAGTCTTTGTCCAAGACCTACAATCAATCCGTTTACATCTGAACCAGCAGCCGAATATGTTACGTAATGGAAATCGTTGTTCCATAGTTGATTAGGAACATAGATAGACATGCCTGCTGCGGCTCGACCTGGAATGTAGAACGACTTCTGAAATTGACCCCAGTACGCTCTTTCAATAGCAATAGCAATCTTGTCCTCTTGAATTAAAGATGACTCAAAGATTGCTTGTGCTTCCTGTACACGGTAGTCAACTGTTGCCGACAGTACCGAATCTCCACGACGTCCAGTACGGATGTTGCTTCCTGATTCTCCACCAAACTCTGCAGGGATAGCACCCTCTAAACGTTCTTGACGCTCAAGACGATCCAATGCTGTATCAGTTTTGTATCCAGGGTTCACTTGTAACTGTTGAATATCTCCACCCTTAACAACACCAAGCTGTCCAGTCTTGCCGTCAGCAACTTGAATGATCTCAGGGTTCTCTCCTGAACGTGCAATCAAATATTCTTCAGGAAAGATACCACGCTCAATAGCAATTTCTGTAAGCGCTTGCAAACGTGCACGTGTGTAGTACATGCCAAGAACGCCGTCAAACTGACCGCGTGGCGAATCTAAAGTGATACGTCGTGGGTTAACAACAAGTGGCATACCTGTACGGTTTGGGATTTGCTCCAATATGGTTGCATTAAAGCCACCGTACATAAGAGCATCTTCGTATGAATCATCTGCGTTACCAACAACACAAAGCTGAATACCTTCAGGGGATACATACTCAAGCAACAAGAACTTCTTGTCAACTTCTAAATCTTTAACACCAAGTTGCCCAAGCAACATTTCACCGTATGTACGAACCAACCAAGATACGGTTACACGGTAAGCAAAAATACAATCGTAAGGTAGTGGATCATCTGCGTCTTCTACTGGGGCAGCGTAGGTATCAAGAGGATTACGTACGGTCCATGTAGGCATTGAAGTTTTAAAGTTTGGTTTAATAACTACTGGTGCGTTTGAATAAGCCAACAGATGTCGAGCCCTGCGGCGCAACTTCATATTCATTCTGTTGTGGTCCCAGATAGCAAGCATTGCTTGTTTCTTTTGACGAGCCTGATTCTTGGCCCGTTCAGATCCATCTTTTGTTGGAGGGAAGAAAGGCTGTGGCATTGTTGATGCAACACGCATAGACATCTGATCCAAACCCTGAACGAGCAAGTTAGCTACAGATGTTTTAGAGTTCCTATCTAGTTCGTTAAGTGGAACAACAATGTCTCCGTTGGCAAGATCGCGGACACGCCGCATTTGCTCTTTGATCGGTCCGTCGTTTTTCTTTCGTTGATTGTAAAGCTCAACGATCTCTTGAGCAGCAAGCATTAAAACCTACGACCACCAAGCAAATTAGCTAAAGCCGTAGGCTGCCTATTGTTATTTTTTTTAGGTGCAGCTTTCTTAGCTGGAGCTTTCTTGGCTGGAGCTTTCTTGGCTGGAGCCTTCTTAACTGCAGCTTTCTTAGCTGCTTCACTAATAGGTTTAGGTTGTTTCAACGGATCTTGACTTGCTGGAGTTTTTGCTTTTGGTGCAACTCCACGCATTTTGTTAAGTCGTTCAACAGCTCCTGCACGCCTTCGTTCTCTTGCTAAATCTGCTGCTGTTCTACCAGCTGACCGTTGATTATTGGCTCTAATAAATTTTTGATTCTTTGTAATAAAATCTTGTCTAAGAGTACCTGACAATTTATCTAGTTGACCTTTGCCACCAGTATTAAACCATGTATTAAATTGATCTTGAGTTTCAAATGTATTTCGGAATGTTTGTCCTGTTGGTTTTGTTGACAAGGCTGGTTTAGCAGCTGGCTTAGCAACTGGCTTAGCAACTGGCTTAGCTGCTGGTTTAACAGCTGGTCTACCTGCGCTGCCAGACGATGTAATAGTTTTACCTTCAATACCTAAACCGCGTGAACGGAATACTGGATTACCGCCCACACCTTGTTGACCAATATTTAAAGTTGATCCTGGTGCTGGTACATCTTGATACGGTGCAGCCTGTGCATCAGCTTTTTTAAACGTAGGTTTTTTAGCTGGAGCTTTCTTAGCTGGAGCCTTTTTGGCTACTTCGGTTTTAATGTTTTCTACAACCTTGGCATTCTTTAAACCAAGTTCAATTTGTTTATCTGCTTGTGTTTGCAAATTTGTTTGTTTAGAATTTTCAACCATAACATCAGCTTTAGCTCTTCTTTGTGCAGGTGTTACCGATGGCATAGCATCAGCTTTAGCTTTTCTTTGTGCAGATGTTACCGATGGTGATTTAGTCGGAGCCTTCTTGGCAACAGGAGCTTTCTTGGGAACAGGAGCCTTTTTAGCAACAGGAGCAGCTGGCATATCAAACACACGATCAACAACTCGTTGACCACGTGGCAATTGAAGCGGAGGTTTTTTACCTGTTAACGTTTTTGTTTGAACTACACTTACAAATTTTGAAGCTTTACTAGCTGCTCTAGCTCCTCTTACCGAAGTTGAAAGATATCCTACGCCAGATACATTTGCAATTCCCGTTACTACTCCCAACAATCCTTCGCCAATTCTGTTTTTTAAAGGAGCGCTTTTGTTATCCATAGCTCTTTGAATTGCAGCAGAGCCAGTTGCTTCATCTATAAATAGATCTATGTTTCTTTTAGCAGATGCAGCGCCAGACACAATATCTTTACCAAGTTGTTTAAATCCAGTTCCTTTAGATTTGCTGCTTGTTTGTACTGTGCCAGGTTTAAATCCAGGGACAGGTTTACGCATAGATGGTGAGACATATCCGCCAGTTTGTCTCACGGTAGGTGCAGGCGTAGGTGTAGTGTTGTTGTTGTTGTTGCCAGTAAATTTGGCAACATCTGTAGGTGTATAGAAACCTGCACGTTGTACGTCACCGCTAGCAAACTTCTGTCGAAGAGCAGCTCTGCGTTCTTTGGTTACTTCAGCCCCAGACTTTTCAAGTTCTTTTACACGTGTCTGTACGTAGAACTGTTGACGTGCCTTTGCTGGATCTAGATCAGGTTTTGATTGGACGAACTCTTTACGTTGCCTGATCCGCTCTAGTTCTTCTGGGGTACGCTTTTTCGCCATTTAGTCTCCAATTCCTGTATGTATAAAATAGCACACGCTATATCCAAGAAGGACGCCACATCTTTGGAGGGGCATGAAGTGGACGCAACGATGGCATATGTAGTTCAGCAAACCAATGCGCCATCACCAAGTCGGTGCCGTTCTTCTTATCTCTAGTCCAAGAAGCCATCTCATCTACAAAAGCCATGGTCTTCCAGTTGGCACGCATGGTTGGAATTCTTACTTGACCTGAACGCCAAAGCGGTGGCAGTAAAGCTTCCACACCTAGGTTCTCGTCAAACTTGTTACGTGCTGTTGTGTGTGGCACTACGTTTACTCCATGCAAAGCTTGCCATCTACGAACAAAGTCGTGGGCTAACAAGAATCGTTGAGCTGCGTTAATCTCTACAATCCAATGAGATATCGGATAACCGTAAGCCATTGAACGGTTCTGCCATTCTTCCATGATCCCACCAAACTGGCGGGTCTGTGTGTCGTAACCAAGTAAGTCTTCTGCTGTTAGCTTTACTCGTTCTACGTCAACAAGGTATCTAAGGTTAGTAGATGGTTGATACAGCCACCATTGCAACGCCCAGAACATTGTTGGTGATGGGTCTACTGATGCAATAGAAATAATTGGTGGCACTAAACCTTCAGGGATATATCCTGCTTGTCGGTCATTATCGATGCAGCCTGGGTATAGTACGCCGTCTGGACCTAGACCACCAGTTGCCCACACACGGTTAATCAAGTAATGATCTTCCGATATATCTTTTTGTTGATAGACAACATCAAACTTTCCAGGGGAGCTGTGTCTTACGTATGATAGATCTTTCCATGAAAGACGGAATGGTTCGAGTAGCGGTCCATTGGGCCATGCTTCTGCGTCTTGTCGTCGAGACTTAGGACCATCATCTAGTTCTTCGTAGTAAGCTTTATAGATCAAGTGATGATACTTGTATGTCTTAACTGGTTCTTTATCTTCAGATACATCGGTAACATCAGCGCCGTCATAGTCGTCTGCGTCGTAAGCAACTTTGGCAAGACAATGCGCGTAAAGATCTAGCGGTCCGAGACGTTGACCGATAACAGCCAACATGCCACCTGGATCAACACGGGCTTCTGCCATTGAATCCCAACGTTCAATAAGTTTGTCACGGGCAACAGACTCTTTGCTGTTCTCTGGTGATGCAACGTCGTCAAACAAACATAGATCGGCACGATGTCCGATGAACTCTGATTCGATACCGTATGCGCTTACTGTTGGCTCTTTGTTATCCAGACCACCAGATCCTTGTTGTTCTACTACGAACTCCTCTGCACGCCACAGGGCGCCAACATGGTTTGGCCTGAAACGCCCATAGTCCAAAGACAGGCATCCTTCTGCGTTGATAGCCAATCCTTTAGCAACCATGTCTGGGTCAGGGATAAGTGGCGATGTACGCTCCAAGGTTTCACGGATACGACGTGAGTACATCTTTGCAAGAGTTTGAGAGATTGACCCGATCATTACACGGATTGCTCGGTTGCGTACAATACACCAAACAGCTACGTCGTGGAACAGCGTCGACTTACCTACACCTGGAGGACAGTTAAGAACCATGAACTGTTTCTGTGAATCTTCAAGCATTGCCACAATCTGGTATGCAGCATCAACCTGCCACGGTGAAGGAACACGCCCCAGATACACGGCACGGAAATAATCAAAGTCTTCTAATCCGCGTTGCGCTCTTTCAGACAACCTGCTAGATGGGATGACAGGTGGCATGTTAACCATCTCCACTCTGTCTCTTTCAACAGAACCTCTACCACCACTTGGCTTAGCTAACTTGACTTGTTCTAACTCAAGTTTGGCTTCAGTTTCTTTTGCTTTAGAACGCCACTTAACTGCTGTGTTATAGCAAACACCAGAGATACGTGCAGCTTCTTTAGTAGATACACCAGATTGTAAAGCCTGCCAGAACAGCGCTCGATCTTCAGCCGAGATCGCCCTTCTACCTTGGGACATTACTTTTTCTTATTAATATAATTCATCATCGTGTTCTGGAGATTCAGTTTCCCTTTGGCTGTAAGTTTGCCACCAATCTCTTCAACATAATCCCCAACCTTATATTTCTTAACAATGCTTTCAGCTGCTTTAGCTGCATCATATTCCATCCCTGCTTCAGTAGAAGGCATACGCCCAAAAACTGGGTGGTCTGGTGAGAACTGTTTTGGATTAGTTGAAGCCGACGGGCGCGGCAAACTACTTTTAGGTAATTTAATAGCACCAGCTTTATAAGCTTTATAATAACTGTAAACCCCTGCGCCGCTCATAAGGGCATTAGCAATAGTGTAGCCATCCATACCCATGCTCAGCTGGTTACGCACAGCATCAGACTCTCCGCCGCCTTCTTCTATCTTAGTTTCGTTAGAGACTGGGTTGGTCATTGATTCTTTATACTCAGATAACGAACCGTAATAGTTAACGCGACCAGATTTCTTTTTTTGCATGTTGCTAACTATACACCATGGTGCTAGAGTGACCAGACTTACAACGAGCTAAAGCACGGGCCGTACTCTATTCGCACAGAGCGGGGCATTGAACACCAGGCAACTGGGGTAGATCTCCCATGACTGGGAGAAGCGACGTGATGAACGATACATCATCAACTAAGGTGTCGGCTAAATGCTTAGCTACGGCGACCTGCTCCATGAAGGATGCGAACCGTGGGGGGAGCTGACAAGTCTGCCTCAATACACAACAGTTAACCAGCGTATGTGTACCGTATGCACACAAACTAGCGCCGTAAACCACAGAAAATGTAACAAATCCACACATATAGAGGACGGGTATTACCCCCCCCTGGGGGTAGGGTAGGCTAGGCAGACCCCTAGTTGCCTAGAGACCTACCTAGCCTGAGCCTTACTTCTCTACGCTGTAGAGTGTATAGCCCATTTCGCCCTTGGCGAAGTTTGCGCCTACTGTCTTAACTTTCTTGTCAATTCTGACAAGTGTTGGACTTCCGAAACGGTTTACGAGTTTGACGAGTTCGGACTTCTTACAGTCTCCAAGCCCATCAAATATCTTTGCACCGTAAACGGCATCACCTGTCTTCTTACTGCCTGAGACTAAGCCCCAAGCACCTATCTTTTCTTTAGTCGCCATTTGGTTTACCCCTTTTTTATTGGCTCATCAGTTCGGTTGAACTGACTACAACCATTGAAGCACACTCTCAGGGCTGTGTCAAATCAGGCAATTTTCGGCGTATATATGAAGCAATCTCTACGCCGTATCCCCTAAGCGTTACGCCCTACGCATACACTAAGCCGTTATCGGTAGTCCTACACAATAACGCTATCGGTAGCAGTAGGGTATCGCCCCCTAGAGACTAAAGGGGTTAAGTCTCTAAGGGGCTTTACAACCCTAACGGTCAGCCGTAACCAACCAAGCAACAATGAATACAATTAGGGTAAATGTCTTACTCATTATGTCATAGTCCCTTCTCCTTCCATATTGTTTGTTTCCATTGAGTTGTAATCACTCATCATCAGGGTCGAACAATCCAAATAAGCCTTTGCCTTCTTTAATGTCTTCTGCGATATCTTCTTTGACCATACCCATAATCTGGTCATACATCACAGGGCTTTGAGCCTTGAGCATTAACGGTTGAGACAGGTGAGTATAAGTGTTTCTTAAGAACTTATAGTCCCACTTGTTGTCAAACTGGTCAAGGTCAGGTGCTTCATCTTCGTTGGTATCCCACGACTTGGTTATCTTATCGCCAGTCGCCAATATCTTTTGGAACACAAGGATATTACCCAACACCATAGCCTGAACTGAATAGTCGTGGCGTTTAGCCCTAGCAACTAAGCCTGCTGGTTCTTTCCATTGACTAAGGATAAGCGCAGTCTTTAAGTCGCCTAAGAATTTAGGGAACTTAGATAACGGGATATCGTCAGTAATGAGTGTAACCTTGCCTGCTTGGTAGTTCTCTTCGTCAAGTGTGTCAGAGCGACCATTGCTAACTAGTTGCCCATCTCCTGACTCTATGGCTTCTTTGGCATCTTCGGTGTCCACAACTTGGATTGTATAGAACTGTGTCTCTTTGAGTGGCTTGTCTTTATCCATCTCTTTGATTAGGTTCTTGAATATCACTATGCCTTCAGTCAATGCGTCTGTAGGTTCAGCGATACGCTTACTCTCTTCGTTGATTAGGTTCTCTACTTCTGCCATTATGTCTTTGTCTTCCATTGTCTTAACCTTTCCCTTGTAGTTGTTTTAGTTTGGTTATTGCTTGGTGATTAGTTCTACAGACAGTAACGCCAAAGCGTTGAACTATTCTGTCGCACTCACCACTAAGGTCTACATTCTGTTGGTCTCTCATACCAGTAACTCTCCCGTCGCTAATCCAAATGACTGGCTGACGAGAGTTCTCTCTTAGTTCCTTAAGCCCATACATAAGTGCTGGTGCGTCACAACCATTACCACCTGGAAAGTGTGGCAACTGACGCACCCTACGACCTTTACGGGCTACCACCCAAGCGTTAGGGTTCTCTTGACTAACTGATGAACCAGTTGAGTAGCAAAGGATTGTAGCCCCTGCTGACGCTTGTATCATCTCGTCAATCTCCCTTTCGTCTAAGTTCATAGAGCCTGAGCAGTCAATGACTACGACTGCCCCTATCGCTCTAGTCTTGCGAGTAAAGATACGCTGTTCAGGGTCAGAGTATATGCGACTGATATTCTTAATCGTTCTACCCGTATCTGTATACATTAACTTTCTACCCATCTTGCCAGTATGGACTAAAGGCAACTCAGGTTTAGACACAATCAACGGATACCAACGGTCTGAGCCATCAGAGAAGCCAGGTTTGCCACCCTTTTGGTCTGCGTAAGTATCACCGTTCTTCTTGATTGTTTCTTCTTGTTCTCTTGTCTTGAAGTTGCCAGAAGCATATCTCGATAAGCGTTCTATCTCTCTAGCAAGTTCTTTGTATACCTTGTAAGCCTTCTTACGGTCATAAGCACTACTGCTATTTATCCGTGAGACTGCTCGCCAGTTCCAACTGCCTTGTTCGTAATCACTAGCAAGAGAACTACCACAACTCGTAAGCAAATCAGCGACAGGTTGTATCGTGATATCACGAACTATCTGCTCAAATGCTTCGGTGTTACAGTAACTCAACGCCTTTGCGATTAACTCTTCGTTAGGTGTTGGCTCACTAAGCATAAGAGATAATGCTTTGGTGTTTAACACATTGGTTGTTGGGTCGTCATTGAACGCAGTCTTGTATGCTGTGTTAGCAAGTATCTGCTCAGCATATTTAAGACTTGTTGGTTTGACTTTCCAACTCTTAGCCAATCGCTTAGAGTTAGCCAACTGAAATCGGCTAAGCACTAATGCGAAACGCCTAAGGCGACGGCTTGTTATGCCTTCACCAGTAGGTGCTTGGTAAGTGTGTGGTTTAGTAGGCGTTCCGAACTGAACACTCACACCGTCAAGGTCTGTTGGTGTAGCACCAGACTGATAACGGTTATGAAGTAAATCAGGTCTTTGACCTAACGCTTCTGGAACTAAAGTATGCCTTGGTTGTTTACTTTCCATTTCGTTTCCCCTTTTTGTTTATGGCTTTGATAAGTGCGTCTGCTAACGACCCTGTTGCTTTACCGTCATCAGTAATAACTTCATCAGGGTTGTCTTCAAACCTAAGAACTGAGAACACTTCAGACCTGTTGGCGACAAGCATTAAGCGAACTCGTCGTCTATCAGGGTGTTTACTTGGTGCTTCATCAGGCTCTTTGTTCTTGGTGATAGGTGCTGCCCAACCACAAGTGATAACTCCCAAGTAACTATGGGTATCTAACACTTGGGCTACATCATCACCTTCAAGTAGGTCATAGACATCACGATTAGAACTAACTGTCGTAATGTCTTGAACACTTGCGTTGTTATCTGACAAGCACTCAATAGCGAGTAGTTGTGCTTCACCAATAGAGAAGCCAAGTTTCTGGGTATGTATGATACCTTCGGAACTTGTTGCTACTGTCTCAATAAGTTTAGTAACCATTACGCTTCCACCTTTCGCAAGTTAATGCTGTCAATGATTTGCTCTGCTAATCTTGGCAAGCAAATCTCTACTGACTTGTGTAACTCATTGGTAGCACCGTAAAGTTTGGCAAACTCTACGAAGTTTCTAAGTGAGTAACGGTCTGACTTGTCTGTTCGTGAGACCACATTGAACGCTAAGTCCCTGAGATACTCAGGCAAACTAGCAATAGCGTCAGGGTGTGGCTCAGTTATTTCTAACTGAACAACTAGACGGTCTTGAATAGCACGCCCTAAGTCGTCAGGTTCACCGTTCATAGTGGCTACAACGCTGAAGCCTTCTGCTGGTTTGATTGTCTCACCAGTATCAGGGTTCTGCCACGAAGAACTAGCGTGTGTGTCGATTAGAGACATAAGGCGACTCTCAATATCGCCATTGACTCTGTTGATTTCATCAACGACTAAACGACCACCAGTTCTCCAAGCCTTGATAGCAACGCCTTCGTGGAACATAAGTTCCCTAGAGCCATTGACTACTGTTGGCTTATACATACCGATTAGGTCTGCGTCAGTCATCTCTTCTGTGCAAACTAGACGGTAAGCGTTCTCAGGATTAGTGTGGTAGTTCATAGCAAAGTATGTCTTCCCAGTTCCTGGTGCGCCGTATAGCAACACTCGCCCTAGGTTGTTACCTAGCGCATAACTTGCCTTGTCCCAAGGGCTTGTGAAGCCTTGGGTTTCTGTTGTTTCTTGTTCTACTAGCATTTTATTCTCCCTTGTTGTTTGTTGTTTGGTTGTTGTATTGCTTATTACTTTGAGAGTTGAAGACTCTCAAACCTTGTTGTTAATGCTTGTTTAATTTCTTTAATCAAAGGCAGTTCTACTTGGCTGTAAATTAACTCGTTATGAAAACTCACGGTTGAGTTCACTAACTTCTCTGCCTGTATACGGGTTACAGTTTCTATGATTTCTTCTAGCGTCATAAACTCCCTTTCGTTGTGTTGATAAAAAATATACTTGCTAAGGGTCGTGGGTATATCAGCCACGATTTACTGAGCGCATAGCAACGCTGGGGGGTAAGTGATAACGCAATAGCAAAATTTGCGTCGGGGAAAGTCTTACACGCCCCGTCGTCGCTGTCAAATCGGGGGTAAAATTTCGCAGTAAGAAGCAGCGCGCGCGCGTGCGCCTGCGCCTGCGTGCGCGCGCACATACGCGCGCGTCACGACAGGCCCGTTACTGGTAGCAGTCGTTACTGGTAGTGGTCACCAATGAAAGCAAGCAGCAATCAATGCGTCTACTAATTTACTTTCGCCTTGTTTGATTTTGGATTTAGCATACGTAACATTGTCTGCGTTGTCGCCTTGTCGGGTGATGATGTGCACGCCCCGAGGTGTAGTCAATGTGGTTAGATGCATAGTTACTTTGTCTTCGCAGTCTGCTGCGTTCTTATCTAAATCAAGGGCAATCTTAGATGCCCAAACTTCTGATCGAGTGATGATACCTACACATCCATCTGACTTGCATTCACGTATCATGTCCTCGTCATAGAGAGCTGTATATAAATCACCGTAGGTTTCTTTGTATCTGATTGCAAGAACCTGTGAGTCATCTTCGATTATCTCTGAGTTCACAATAGTTAGCTCGTCGTCTGTGTTTAAAACGAGATACCAGATCTCTGTTGATGAATCATCTATCGCATCCTTGGATGCAAAGAACTCTTCTATCTTGATGAAGTCTTTAAGCTCTTGCGTAAGTCCTTCTTGGTTGATGTTGTCGTACGCTTCGCGCATGATGTCATCTATTTGATCTTCAAACCCCACGTACTACCTCCTGTTTAGCTCGGTACAAAGCGTAATCTTTAGCACGCTCTACTGCTTCAGGTGATAACTTATCTGATACTCCAATGGCTAACTCTGCAATCACAGCACCCATGTGTGGCGCTGCCTTAATTGCAGCTACTAGTAATTCAACTAACAGGTTCTCCATCAATTCTAAATCTTCAGTTGAGAACAGCTTTGTTGTCATTTCGTTTTCCCTTCTCTGTCATTTGTTTGTTTGAATGATTGTTCGCACACGTTGGTGGTTCCGATAATTTAACGTGTGTTATTAACTCCATATTACATTGGTTGCAACGCCATTCTTGTTTCATTGATTGATCCCTCCCTGCATGGGCACGGCTTAACATAGGTAACTGTACGCCCATTCTCTAGTTGCCTTGTGTACCTTTCGTTTGTTGTAGTGATGCCATCGTCCCAGCCTGAGCCGTAACACACAGGGCATACTGATGTTTCTTCTTTAGGTTTCAGTTGTTTCATTACTTGCTTCACTCTATGCAGCGACGGGAAGTGTCCATCTTTTTCTATTATAAGTAGAGCTGATCGGCAAAGATCAACTGATGCTTGTCGTAGTTCTTTATCTTCTCGCCATCCTGCTTTGATTGTGTTGCGTGCTAGTTGTGTGCCAGGGTATAGCGCACACAATCTATCTACGAATCGCTCTATGTTTTCTGGCAGCATCAACCCTCCGTTTGTCTATCTCGTTTTCAATAACAACTACACAGTTGTATAGCTCATCTTCTTCTAACCTACCTACGAAAGCACGTCGCAAGAACTTGGACATACTCATTAGCATCTCGTCTGTCATAGTGATTTCTTTGCCCATTCCACCCTCGCCTTGTGTTTACGTCGTTCGTTTAATGTCATACCACCCCATATTCCGTAGTGTATGTGGTTGTCGATAGCAAAATTTAAGCACTTGTCTTGGACTTTGCAATCCCCACATAGCTCTTTGATCGCTGCTCTTTCTGCGGTGCTGTTGCCACGCTCGGGAAAGAACAGGTCGGTTGATAAACCTTTGCAGGCTGCATCATCTGACCAGTCAAAGTCTTTGTTAAATAAAGACCATTCGTTTAGTAGTTCCATATCCCTTTCCTTTTTGTCTCTCATTGGTTTCCTATCCGATATTCCAGGGACTCCACCCCGCAACGTCGTAAAGGAGTTTGCCTGCTATCAAGTTTGTGAGCGGGTCAAACAGTATAGACTGCTCGCACGCCTTAAGTCTCTTGCAAATAAGCCCATGATATTGGGCATGATCTTGCTTCCAATGCACCCCATTGATCTGGAGTAGCCCTGTGTCTGACCTGTGGCTCCACTCGGAAACCCTTATAATGTTGCAGTTCTTATCAACCACGTCACCCCCAGCACGGTTGGGGCAGCCACCTGATTCTCTCAAAATTATCTGACCAAGTTTCTGCCATGTAGATTTCGGCCACCCAGCTTGTGCTGCCAAAACAGGGAGCCACGATATATCCCCGTGCTTGAACACTATCGGTTTCGCAAGGTCCAGCTTCTCGTGATTCACGTGCCTCACTTGCCACCTGGTCGAGGAAGATGTCAAGATTGAATCTGAAGAGGGGGCTATTGCAGCGTGGACTTGTGAGCCCAGCGTAATAATCCCCATCAATGGCACGGCTAAGCACCGTATAAGTTTTCTCATTGTTCCCTTCCATTATAGTTTACTCCTGTATCCCTTATGAAATAAGGCTTATGATTTCTGTGAATTCTGTGAGTGTCATTAACACGATACCTTCTGTTGTTCCGTCTGGCATTGCCACCATTATAAATGGACGAATGTCACCCAGCGCCTTTGCTTGATCGCTCTGTGCTTTCGCGTTTTTGAATCGTGTATAAATCGGACCGACTTGAATGCCCGCTTTAACCTCGGTACGAAAAGCGCCACCCCAGTTTTCTTCGTGACGGGTAAGATGACCACCCAACCCAAGTTTCTTGCGGGCACGACGTGCTTTTGAATCGCCTTTAGATCTGTTACGTTTACCCCTAGCCGTAGGGTCGCCACAGTCTCGAATCCTACGCGAACCATCACGACTGGCGCGCCCAAGCGTTCCGAAGAGTGGGCAGCCCGTTGCGTTACATTTACTTTGGTTGCCTTCACAATACCCTTTCCTTTCATCCATGTTGTTTGAGTGCTTCGTTAAGTAAAACTCTAATCGTTTCAGATCTTGTCTTGCGTATCCGTTTGGATACCTTGTTGACCTGCTTGAGCAACTCGGTATCCAAACGAACAGCGATTAAAGTTTTAGCTATCTTGCTCACTTGTATTGGGTGATAAGCGCTGATGCTTCACCCTTGGTAAGTTCGTCAAGCTTTGTGATGTTGCGATTGACAGCTACGCTACAAACATCTGCGACTTCTTTGTTGTCGGAGATACCTTGGTTGCGTAACACGGCACGTAACATACCTAGTTGTTTAGGAGACGCTGCTTCCCCTGGGTTTTTGATAGAGATGTTTCGTGGTTGTTCTTGCTCACCATCTTCTACATAGGTAGCACCGTTACTGACCAGCTCATCCATGATTTCGTTTACATTGTTCTTTGGGCTGGCAGCCACAGGGGTTGCTCGCTGTACCTTCTGCATCTCTTCACGGCTAGGGCGTGCACCCTTGGCTGCGTACCCACAGTTAGCGAGAGCCCTGCCAATGGCGCTGGTCTCTGCGTTCTCTGCGTGTGAGGTGCGGTTTACTGGGCTTGCACCCCGTAGTTCTTCTGCATACCCGCTTGCTACTGGCCTTACATCTTCACGGTCAAAGTAAACCTCTGCTCGTATAAGGATGCGTGTGTCGTCGTAGTAGTGGATGGATGTAATGACCCGACCATCTGTGTGGTCAGCCCAAAACTTTACAAGTCTGTCTTCGACTGTTTCGTAATTATCTAAGTTGAACCCTGGCATTGTTATCTCCTTACCTTTGTTTTGAGGACACGGAATTCCGTATCCTTCCTGTATTTCTTTGACAAGACTGGATGGTCTTTATCAAACCTTGATGAATCAAACACGTTGCGTGTCTGTGTCTTCCATGTTACGACGATATCGCCGTTGAGTATTCCTTCCTCTGCTTCTTTCATCATTAGACCAAGCTCTGCTTTGAGTCCGCTTTCAAGTTCTTCAAGTTCTTTCTTTGCTTTCTTTACTTGTTCTAATTGATTGACAACTTCTATTGCTGTCGATGGAAGAATCGTTTGTGTACTTGATGACTTGTTGTACAGATCAGATACGTTATCGTAAGAAAGTTTTGCTACCTCAGGCACCAACCCTTGCTCAATTAAATTTAGGAACTCATCAACTGCGGTAATGTGAATCTGTTGTTCGTCAGATGTAATGATCTGTGTGTGCTGGTGTAGTTCAAGGTTGCTGTCAAAGATACGCCATTCAATTTGATTAGTACCTGCACAGATGGATTGTTGTACGCCCTGCCAATACCATTGACGTGGCAGTACACCTTCCCAACGTTTCTTGGTTGTCTTGATTTCAAACGGTATGCCATCGCTGGTGATTGCGTCAAGTGTGGCAATCATGCGAGCATCTCCATTCTCGAAGCAATACATAATGTCTGGGGTAAGCAAAGCAATGTCTTCTAGATCGGATGTCCATTGGATTAGGACTGGTTCAAGTCGGTTGCCTCGCTCCATTGCAGCGTTGGCTGGCTTGGGTTGCGGTGCTTCGTCAGCAAGTAGTTCTACTGCGAGATCTCCTGGTGTCATGTACTCGTGCTCATTGTGTACTGCTGCTGCGCTTGATGCAGCGATTCGTGATAGCCCTTCGGCGTTGCGCCAACGTACCTCTAACCATTCTTGGCTGCCGTGTTCTGGCTTGTTGATTGTGTATCTGTTCATCCTCTTCCTTTCGTGTAATACAAACGTATCACGTCAGGGGGATGGACACAACCTTTGATTCAAGATTTATTTGGATGCACTTGAATTCTTTGACCATTGCTGTGGGTATATGTAGAACATGGTCTACGTCATCGTTCGGGGTGATGCTCTGATATATGGTGATGTGTCCTTCTTTGCCACCGTCAGATTGGGGTAGAAGAAATCCTGCCGTGCGCACGAGCACGGGATCTTGGTCAAGGTCTCGTATGTTGGTCCAGGTTTCGCTACCCGAGTGTGCGTCGATCCACGTCACGTATATATAGGTGAGTTCATTCTTCGTCATCGTCGAGTTTCTCCCCGCAAATCGGGTCGCGCGGGCGCACACCTTTATTTACGCACGCGCACAGGCGCGCGTGTTTCACGGTTGTGCCTTCGGTAGGTCACACGGTCGTGGTTGCGGTAGGTATTCATAGCTGGCGTGAGACATGGACATGATGCGGCCTTCTCGGGTTATTGCTATCCAAGTTGGTGCGTCAGGATCGCAGAGACAAGAAGTCATTTGTGTCTCATCATGCTCAACGATTGCATCACAATGCTGACAACAAAGTTTCATAGCCAACATACATATTCCGCAGTTACTCGTCCTCTGTTTGGATCAACAAAGTGAATGCGTTGCGACGGCTTACCTACTGCAGCCATAAAGGTGCGGGCATATTCGTTGTGTGATTCAGGAGAACCCGTTACAAAAACACGCCCACCATTAGCCATGGTCAATGCGGTTGGGGTATGGAAGTGTCCCATGTAGCAGTCGTCGAATGGTTCTACTACACCCGTAGACCAAGCTGATACCTTGCGTAGGATATTCCCGAACGAACCAATCTCATCACCGTGCACTAGTAAGACCTTGTAGTTTCCAATGTGAAAGATCTGATACCAGTCATCCGACATCTGCCATTTGACATGTTTGATATCTTTGCAGTTATTGGAAACAATCTGATACGCCATGCGATCAATGTTGTCACCAGAAGGCATGTCGCCTTTGCGTCCCAACCTGCCGTGATTACCAAACTCGCACACAACTGTGACCTTCTCAAAAGATTGGGCGAGAGAACGAACACATCCTTCAATGATGCGGACTACCTCGAACAACTGTTCGTATAGATGTGCACCTATCTCATACTGTTGCCCTGGGAATATGCCGACACCTTCTACCATGTCGCCCCCCAACATAACTACACACTCTCTTACTGGATGATGTGCTCGTTGGATTTCTGTAAGCTGCAACACTTTCTCCATCATGCTGTCCATGCGGGATGATAGTGCGGGGATGTTGTACGATACGGTCTTCTTACCAGCCTGCCAATCCGTAAGATGAACGAGAGCTATCTCTGGTTTACCTTTTCTTGAATCCTTTAAAGGCGGGGCAATCTTTGGGCGTGGAGTAGACAACAAAGAGTTAGCTGCTGCTTCATACACAGCGTCAATCAAGTTGGCTGTCTTGAACTTTGCTTTCGCTTCAGACCTTTGGCTATGTAGTAACGCTTTCTTTAATTCAATTAGATTACTTTCAAGTTGAATAACCTCATTGAATTTGCTCACGTTATCTCCAGCGTTGTATGCTCATGTTGGATACTTCTACTCCGAGATCTCTAAGGGTTGAGCCGATGGCTGCCGATGGAATAGTTGGATCTTTTAATGCTGCTTCAAAATCAGCATAAGATTCTTTGTCAAGTAATTGTTTGACGGCTTCCCTAGGGTTAAGCCTTCTTTTTGTTTTCAATGTTTCTGCGAACTGACTCATGTTTCCTCCCGTTTGTAAGTGCACCCCAAGGGAGCCAAAGGAAGGGAAAACCGAAAACAACCTTGGGGCGCGATAAAACTATAGTACACACGTTGCAAAGTTGCAAGCATTACGATACTGTGTGCAACACAATTTAACGAACGCATGGTTGTGCCTCTGTCGCAAGAGGTGGGACGTAAACAGGGGAACCTGGGTAGTTTGCCATGTCATGTGGCAAAGCGCTGTGATGGTATAGGGAGTCGGACTGTGGCAACCCGACGGGGGGCACAGACAGGTCTATCTAATCGCGAGTATGTTCCTTGATGTGACCGTTAAGTTTGTGCTCAACTTTGTCCACCTTCGTTTCAACTCCCTTTACACTTTTATATATATGTTGAAGCATCCCAGAAACAACAGCGTGATCTTCTCTGTTTTCTTTTCGGAACTGAGATATGATTGCAACAAGAATTCCACCCACGGCAGTAACGACAGCAGAGAGAACTAACGCCCAGCCACCGTCCACGTCATACGGCTTTCTGTGAATCGACCCATGCTTGGACAGCAGGGGTAGGGTTATCCCCAGTTACCAAACGGATATGCCAAGGTTCTTCAGGGACTACTTCCCAACTAAATCCAAACGCTGGTGCGTTAGCAAGCATCCACTCAAAACGTTTACCGCTTGCTGACCAGATATCTACAGCAATACCAAGGTTATGTTGAGACGTACCTGGCGCCGCAAGCGACGCTAACTTCTCAGACTTCTTGTACCACTTAACACCATCCCAAGTACGAGTCGAAGCACCAGCAATAGGTTCTTTCTGATAACGCTGCAAGAACGATGTTGTTTGCATAGCAAGCGTACGGTATGTATCCCCCGCAGACGTAGGCTTAAACGGTTTAATCCCATCAGCAAACGCCTTTGCACGCATCGCATGATATGCATCAGCTGCACGCCAATGAAGCCTACCGTAAGGTTGAGTGTCTCGGAGAAGTGAGTCTGGAAGGGCACCAGGTTTCACACCTTTAAGATCCGCAGGCAATACAACCTTAACGATAGGCCAATTCTTTTTCATTACTTCTTCTTGGTTTTGGTTCCGAACGCTGCTGTGATCTCATCTGATGTAAGTTCACCATCAACTGAAGCAGTAGCAAGTTTCTGTACAACACCAAACAGGGCTGTGAGTCCAGCAACACCAGCAGACTTAACTACATCTACTCCAAGGATTGCACCACCAGTAATAATCGGCAAAGCCGATGCAATAAACAATGAAACAAGTCGTTGTGAAAGGTCTAAAGTTTTAGCAATCATTGAGTTCATTCTGTGTCTTTCTGTGTAAGGGATATTAATGAATGAATCAAAATACCCACACCAGTAAGCAACAGGGCTTGACGCAAAGTTGGACCAGACAAGGTAATTAAAACCATGCCTGTTCCCACCCATGTCCAGGTGTTCTCCATAATGTAGGTTACAATCCGTTTCATTTACGCCTAATACTACTAGATGACATTCCTACCAATAAGGCGCCAGCAGCTACAAGGGTTCGACGTGTCCTCACAGGAATGTTAGAACCCGTTGGTACGTAGTCTTCAAACTGGGAACCAAATACGTCAATGGTTTTCTCAAACGCTTTCTTGACTTTGGTAGGGGCCTCTTGAATAACAGCAGTAAATTCTTCCAACTGTTCCTCAGTTAGTTCCTCTACGTCAATCTGCTCAAACAACTCTTCGGCCTGATCCTCAGTAATAGCAGCCAACACCTCAGGACTTGAAGCAATCTCGGTGGCTTGATCCGAAGTAATCTCCGCAGCCAACAGTTGGGTGACAGCAGCAACAATCTGTTCAGGTTCAGCCTCGGTAAGGTCCTCTAAGATTTCTTTTACTTGCTCATCAGTAACTAGCTCATCAGCTAGGACATCAGGTAAGGTGGTAGTTGATGACAACTCTGGTGATTCTTCTTCTGTATCTTGTGTATATTCCTCTGGCGATTCTGTTGTTGTTGGGGCATCTGTTTCGTCAGGAGCAATCTCTTCAACGGAAGTATCTTCAGGATAAGTCTCTTCAGGATAAATCTTCTCAGGAGTAGAAGTAGTTGTTTCTAGAGTATCTTCTGACACCTCTTCTTCTTCTTCAGGAAGGGTCGTTACCGTGGGTTCTGGCACTTCTGTTGTCGTTGTCGTTGCCGTGGCTACTGGCAAAGATGTCGTAGTTGTCGTTGCAGGGACAGTCGTTTGAACTACAGTAGTAGTACTTGTCGTCGTCGACTCCGTGGATGTTGTAGTTGGGGCCCATGATGTAGTGGTTGTCTCCTGAATTGTAGTAGTTGTAGTACTAGATGTAGTGGTAGACGAGGAGGAAGATGAAGACGACGTTGAAGTTGTTGTTGTTGTCTCTGGCAACGTGCTTGTGGTTGTTGTGGCAACTTCCGTGGTACTTGTGGGTAACGAGGTAGATGATGTGGTTGTCGTTGAGGATGTGGTTGTTGAAGATGTTGTTGAAGTTG
>Ga0209354_10000205_pt1 | contig 29242 bp, 27 predicted proteins | sample LauGreSpBDMM15DD_2_FD_187562 | JGI IMG/M metagenome (GOLD analysis project Ga0209354, IMG submission 187562) | Freshwater lake microbial communities from Lake Michigan, USA - Sp13.BD.MM15.DD (SPAdes) (version 2) | ecosystem: Environmental > Aquatic > Freshwater > Lake | place: Lake Michigan...
ATGATGCAGCGCGGCCTCTCCGAAGGCGAAGCCATGTCCCTCGCCGTGAACGGCTTCGTCAACGACCTCGTGAAGGAGTTCCCCATGGAGTATTCCGTAGAACTCAAACGCCTGATCGAACTCCAGATGGAAGGGTCTGTCGGCTAAGATGAGCACCCTCACCGCCCCCGCCGGCGTCCTCGACGTCGCCCTGCAGTCCCTCGAGACCACTCAGTTCCGAGCGCAGGACTGGTTCGCCGTCCTCCGCCAGCAGGGCTGGCACACCTTCCAGTCGTTGCCGATGCCGACCCGCGACGACGAAAAGTGGCGCTTCTCCGACGCCCGTTCGCTCTCGCTCGATGGCTATGCGCCGGCGCCAGAACCGACCGAGGCCCTCGCCGCCGCGCTCATCGCGCGCTCGCACTTTGTTGCTCGTCCCGCGTCCCTGATTGTTCACGTCGATGGCCACTGCGTGCTGCGTCCGGCCCTCTCGCCCGAGCTTACCGCCCAAGGCGTGCGCTTTGAGACCTTAACGGATGCAGTGCGTCACCACCCTGCCCTCCTCCAAGAACACCTCTTGAAGCACGCTGCTGGTCTCGGTGGTGCTAAGTTCCTCGCCTTGCACCAAGCGTGGCTCCGGGCTGGCTACGTCCTCTTCGTCCCCAAGGGCGTCGAGATTCGCCAGCCGTTTGTATCCGTCAACTGGACCTCGACCGATGGCGCAGCCGTCTTCCCACACGCCCTGATCATCGCCGGCGAACATGCCACGCTCTCGATTCAGGACTACCACCTCGGTGCCACGGCCGACGCCCGCGCCTTGGCCATCTCTGCCTGCGATATCCATACTGGCACCGGCGCCAAGGTCTCCCGCCTCGCCGTCCAAGGCTGGGGTTCCCGCACGCAGTCCTTCCAGGTGGATAACACCTGTGGCGGTCGCGACGCGCTCATCACCTCGGTCAACGCGGCCGTCGGCTCCCGTCGCGCCCGCCTCGAGAACACCGTGCGTATTGATGGCCCCGGCGCGGACGTCCGCCTCTACGGCATCAGCGTGGCCACGGGCGAACAGGAGTTCGACCAACGCACCCTGCAGATTCATACGGCGGGCCAAGCGAAGTCCGACCTCCTCTTTAAGAACGCGCTGCTCGGCAAGGCCCGCACGATTTTCTCTGGCCTCATCAAAGTCGCGCCTGATGCCCAGCGTACGGACGCCTACCAGACGAACCGGAACCTCCTGCTCTCGCCCGACGCGGAAGCGGATTCCCTCCCTGGCCTGGAGATCGAAGCTAACGATGTGAAGTGCTCGCACGGTGCGACGACTGGCCAAGTCGACGAGAACGAGCTCTTCTACCTGCGTGCTCGCGGTATCCCGCTCGAAGCCGCCCAAGAACTCCTCGCCCAAGGGTTCCTCGAAGAAGTCATTGCGAAGGTCGAAGACGAAGAAGGTGCTGAAGCCCTCCGCGGCATGCTGAGCGCTAAATTCCACCAAGTTTAATTTATGAGCGAAGACAACACCGGCCAACGCCACGCCCCCAGCCCACACGACCGCACCCTCGCGCGCGATGTGCAGGCGACTGTCATTCCCGCGGGCGAACCCGCCGTACTCCCGGCGGGTACCAAGGTGACCATCACGCACCGCCTCGGCGGCAACTTCACCGTCGTCTGCGACTCTGGTATGTTCCGCATTAAGGGCATAGACGCCGAAGCTCTCGGCGAGCAGGTGCCGTCCGATGCCACGGAGAACGAAGGCAAGACCGACGCCTATGGCTCGATCGGCACGGCGGAACATCCTGGGCATGCTGGTAAGCCTTCCGACGAAGCCGTCTGGGATAGCTTGAAGAAAGTTTTTGATCCAGAAATCCCAGTGAACATCGTCGACCTCGGTTTGGTCTACTCACTCAAGGTCGACGCCATCGATGGGTCCACCGACCGTCACAGCGTGGTAGTCGCCATGACCTTGACGGCGCCCGGTTGCGGCATGGGTCCGGTCATCGCCGAAGACGCGCGCAACCGCGTGCTCTCGGTGCCCGGAGTTAACCAGGCACAGGTCAGCATCGTCTGGGACCCACCCTGGACCCAGACCATGATCTCCGAAGACGGCAAGATGCAGTTGGGGCTCATTTAAAGGACCCTGAAGGTGCCCTTTAGAGGGGACTAAGGTTGGGTGGCCTTCTTTTGTCTTCCCGCAGGATATAAATTTCCCGATGGTAAGGAACCGCCGTGCCCCCCGGCGGTCATCCTTTCCTTACCCCATGAAGTCGCTCCTGCGTTTGTCCTTCCTTGGCTTAGCCTTCGCTGCCTTCGTTGCCCCGCTCACCGCGGCGCCCGCTGCCCCCGAGGACATGCGCTTCAAGGTCGAGAAACTCCTGGGAGACATCCCCCAGCCGATGACGACCGAGATGGGACCAGACGGTCGGCTCTACTTCAACGAATACGGCGGCTTGCTCAAAGCCATCGACCTCAAGACGAAGCAGGTGAAGGTCATCGGTAAGCTCGAGGTCTTTCTGCAGCAGGAGAATGGCTTCCTGAGTTTTGCCCTCGACCCCAAGTTCAGCGAGAACGGCTGGGTCTACTGCCTCTACTCTCCCATCGGCTTTGATGGTCAATCCATCTCACGCTTCACGATTAAGGACGACGTGCTCGACCTCAAAAGCGAGAAGGTCCTCCTGCGCTACGACGAGCAGCGCAAGGAGTGCTGTCACCACGGAGGCAGCATGCTCTTCGGTCCGGATGGCAACCTCTACTGGTCCGCTGGCGATAACACGCACCCCTTCGGCGACAGCCAAAGCTACTCACCCGCGGATGAACGTCCGGGTCGCCACCCGTGGGATGCGCAGAAATCCGCCGCCAGCACCATGAGCCTCGCGGGTAAGGTAAACCGTATCCGCCCCAAGGCCGACGGCACCTACGAGATCCCAGCGGGTAACCTCTTTCCAGTTGGCACGCCCAAGACCCGTCCTGAAATCTACGTGATGGGTTGCCGCAATCCCTGGCGCCTCTCCATCGACCGCACCACGGGCTTCGTCTACTGGGGCGAGGTCGGCCCAGATGCCAACGCCGACGGCCCCCGCGGCCCGCGTGGCTACGATGAAATCAACCAGGCCCGCAAGGCGGGCAACTTCGGCTGGCCTTACTTCGTGGGCGATAATTACGCCTACGCTAAGGTCGATTTCGCCACCAACGCCATCGGCCCCTTCGCCGATCCCGCCCGCCCGCGCAATACGAGCCCCAACAACACGGGCTTGAATGACCTACCGCCCGCGACCCCGGCAGAATGACCTACCGCCCGCGACCCCGGCATTTATCTACTGGCCATATAAAAACCCGAAGAAGTGGCCCGAGCTCGGCGAAGGTGGCCGCACGGCCTGTGCGGGCCCAGTCTTCCACTATTCACCATCGTTCGAAAAGACCGATGGCTTCCCAGAATATTTCGACCGTTGCCTGCTCTTCTGGGATTGGCAGCGGCCGTTCATCAAGTGGGCTCGCCTCGACGCCGACTCGAACCTTGTCGGCATTGAGCCATTCACGAACGGCAAGGTTGTCGCCGGCAGTTCCGCCGAGCAGGTCAAGAAGTTGCAGCCCGCGATTGCCAATGGGGCCACGCTCATGAAGCGCCCCGTGCACGCGGTCTTCGGTCCAGACGGTTGCCTCTACTTCATGGATTACGGCGAGACCTGGGGGGCGAACCGCGACAGCGGCCTCTACAAAATCTCCTACCTCCGTGGCAACCTACCTCCTATCGCCAAGGCTTCGGTCTCAGTCGGCTACGGTAAAGCCCCTTTGGCGGTGAAACTCAGCGCAGCGGGCTCGAGTGACCCCGAAGGGAAAGCCGTGACCTACACTTGGAAACTCCAACCCGGGGATCGCACGCTCGGCACAGGCGCGGACCTTTCCACGACGCTCTCCGAAGCGGGTAATTTCTCGATTGAACTAACGGTCAAAGATACCGACGGCAGCAACGCTACCACGAGCCTGCCTGTCGTCGTTGGCAACACCCCTCCGCAGGTGCGTTTCACCTCTCCGCAGGACGGTGATTTCTTCACACCCGGCAAGAAGGTCACCTTCCAGGTGGCTGTGCAGGACGCCGAAGACGGCAGTTCGGTCGATAAGGCCCTCGAGTTCAGCCTGCGCGCGTTTGTGTCATCGGCCTTCGTTGCCGGCGACGGCAAGACAGAGTCGACTGACCCTGGCCTGACGCTCATGCGCCAAAGCGATTGCCTCAATTGCCACGCGACCGAAACCCAACTCGTTGGGCCTTCCTTTGTCGCCATTGCGGATAAGTACCGTGGCGTGAAGGACGCCTCCGAAACCTTAAACAAGAAAATCCGCCTTGGCGGTGGTGGCGTCTGGGGACAAGTGCCGATGCTCGCGCACCCGCAGCACACGGTTGATGAAGTCGCGTTCATGTTACGCTGGATCCTAGTTCTCGAGAAGGGCAAGGGCGGCCCGTCAATCACCCGAGGACTCAATGGTGAAATCACTGCACCGAAAGCTGATAAGGCCGGCCAATTCGTCCTCGAGGCCACCTACACCGATGCCGGTGCTGCTCCTGCTGGCTCCCTCGCGGGCAAAGCAAACGTCGCGCTGCGCACCCGTCGCATCGAAGCAGAAACGGCTGAGCTGAACGGGCCCAAGCATTCGGGTAAAGTCGTGGGCTCGACGAATCACGGCCACACCTTGAAGTTTACGAACCTCAACCTCGCCGATAGCCAGAGCATCACGGTCTTCGCCTCCGCCGGGGGCGGCTCGAAGGACAGTAAGGTAGAAGTCCGCCTTGATTCGCCCAATGGCCCGCTCTTAGGCACGGTGAACATCGCGCATACTGGCGACTGGAACAAGCTGGCTGAGAACAAGTCGCCGCTGGCTGCTTCCACAGGAAGGCACGACGTCTACCTAGTGCTAGTCAACCCAGGTAAAGGTGGGCTGATGAACATCGATTGGATTCAGTTTAACCCTTGAGGCCGAGCGACTCCGCAGGCGTGGCCCCATGGCGGCCCCATGGATTAGGCGCCCCCTTCGGCGAAGTGACGAAAGTTTCGCTTTGCCCGCGAAGGTCTAGCCGTCAGGATTAAGCGTCCGTCCCGCACCTCGTGTCCGACCCTGTCCCTAAGCCTAAGCCCCTCGATCCTTTCGACCCCGAGGTCATCGCCCGTTCCAACCGGGCCATCTTAGTCGGGCTGCAGCGGCAAGGCGAGACGGCGGCGGAAGCGCAATCGCTCCTGAACGAACTGCATGAACTCGTCGAGAACCTCGGCGTCGAGATTCGCGGTTCACTCATTGCCCGCATCCGCGAAGAAAGCCCGCGCCACCTGGTTGGCTCTGGCAAGATGGAGGAAATCTCCAAGCTCGCGCACGACAAAGAATGTGGCCTCGTCATCTTTGACGACGAACTCACGCCGGCGCAGCAGCGTAATTGGGAGAAAGACTCTCGCGGCCTTCACGCGATTGACCGCCAAGAAGTCATTCTCGATATCTTCGTCTCACGGGCGAAGACCAAGGAAGCCGTCCTGCAGGTCGAGCTCGCCAAACTCCAGCAGCAACTCCCGCGCCTCAAGCGCCTCTGGTCGCACTTGGACCGCCAGCGTGGCGGTGGCGCGATGCAGCGTGACGCCGGGGAGACGCAGATGGAAATGGACCAACGTAAGATCCGGGACAAGATTGCCAAGGTCCGACGCGACCTTGCGGCCGTGGTGGCCCAACGCGCCACGCAGCGCAAGCAGCGCCAACGTATCCCGCTGCCGACCGTTTCGATCGTCGGTTACACCAACGCGGGAAAGTCCTCCCTGCTCAACAAGCTCACCGGCTCGGACGTCCTCGCTGTGAACCAGCTCTTCGCGACCCTCGACCCGACCACGCGCCGGCTCGCGTTACCCTCAGGACGTGCGATGCTCTTGACCGACACCGTCGGTTTCGTCCGCCGCCTCCCGCACCGTCTGATCGAAGCTTTTAAGGCGACCTTGGAGGAGGCGATTCAAGCCGACTACCTGATTCACGTCGTCGACCTCTCTTCCCCCGAACGCGAGAAGCATGCGCAGACGACCCTGCAGGTCCTCCAGGAGATTGGTGCGGGCGACCGCCCCATCAGAAGCATGCGCAGACGACCCTACAGGTCCTCCAGGAGATTGGTGCGGGCGACCGCCCCATCATCACCGTCCTCAATAAGGCAGACCTCGTGGATGAGGCGGTGAAGTCCGAGGCCAAGGCTCAGCACCCCGGGGCCATTCTCTTTAGTAACTTTACGGGCCAAGGGATTCCCGAACTCCAGGACCTCTTGGAGTCCTGCGCGGCCGAGCGTGACAAGAAAGTCACCTTACTCCTCCCCCACGACCAATACGCCCTGTTGGCCAAACTTCACACGGGAGCCACCGTTTTATCCAGTAAATCCGAGGATGCCGGCACCCGGGTGGAGGCCATTGTCCCGGACCGGCTCCAGGCCCAGGTCCAGCCCTGGGTCGTTACTCGATGATTTTTTGCTACCCAAAACCGAAACTTTCCCCTAATTATCGGGTTCTAATATCGTAACACACCTCATGCGCCACCTCGCTATCCTCTCCCTCCTCTTCACCGCCTCGGCCTTTGCCGCCGATGCCCCCAAGGCCAACGCTGATCGCGAAAAGGCTTGGAAGGCGGACATCTTCCCGATGCTCGAAAAGAGCTGCGCGGGCTGCCACGGCAAAGACCCGGAAAAGAAGCCCAAGGGTGGTTACAATATGATGACCCTCGAGTCCGCGGCTAAGGGCGGTAAAGAAAATGCTCCTGGCATTACCTGGGGCAACGCCGCCAAGAGCCCGATCTACACCTTTTCCGAACTCGGTGCTACCAACCGCGACGACGAAATGGCCATGCCCCCGAAGAAGGCTAAGTCCGAGCCCCTGACCAAGGAACAGCTCGCTAAGCTCAAGGCCTTCATCGAAGCCAAGTAAGCCGAGGCCTTCAGTTCTCCATGAAAGCCCGCGGTGCAACCTGCGGGCTTTTTTTGTGTCTCATACTTGGACACCGCACCCATAAAATCTTCGCGCCTCCTCAGTCGTGACTTCCGTTTGACCCACCGCCCTGAGCACGTCACAAAGGCTGCGTTCACCTCATCCCCTTTAACCATGTCTGACAAGTCCCCCCTCACCAAATACGCCCGGCTCTGGCTCGCCCTCGGTCCCAACCTTGCCCTCGCTTTGCTCGCCTGGTGGCTTCCGCACGACGGCGAAGACCGTGGTCCAGCGTTGCTCTCCATCGCCGGACACCAGCACTTCATCGTGCTGCATTTTCCCGTCGCAATCCTGATGCTCATTCCGTTCTTTGAAATCTGGGATCGCCACAACGAAGCCAGCCTCTTGATTCGCCGACTCAGCCTCTTGGGCGCCGTCAGCATTTGGGCAACTTGCGTCTTCGGCATTCTTGAAGCCTACTTCAATGGCTCGGACTATAGTAATCTCGAGACCCACCTATGGACGGGCGTCGCTGGCTCCTTCCTAGCGAGTGCTGCGTGGTTACTCATTTCCCAAAGCTGGCGCGTCCGCGTCGCCGCGCAGATTGTAGCGGTCGTCGCCATGATCATTGCTGCACACATCGGCGGCGACAAAGTCCACGGGGATCTCTTTAAGCCTAACCAGGAGTCGACCAAGACCGCCTTCGTGCCGGCGGTCCCCGGCCGCTTCTTCAACCGCTAAGGTCAGCGCGGCGGTCCCACCCGCAATCGGCGCCCCTTCACAAGGGGAACTAAAGCTACCTTGCAGGGTCTAGATACCTTCAAGAAACCAAACCCCAGGAGACCGGGGCTTTAAAAGCCTGCTAAATGCCCATCTCTATGAGAAGTAACCTTTTTCTTTTGCCCCCTCGGTTTCCCCTCACCTAAATCTACCCCTTACCCCCATGAACCTCCGTACCCTCCTCGCCCTCGCCCTCTTCGCGGGTCTGGCCACGCCCACCATCGCCGATGAAGTGAAGCCCCTGCGCGTCCTCGTCGTTGCTGGCGGTTGCTGCCACGACTACGCCAACCAAAAGGAAATCCTCAAGAAGGGCATCGAAGCCCGCCTCAATGCCAAGGTTGAGATGGCCTACGACGCCACGAAGGGCACGAAGCCGGTCTTCGAAATCTACAAGAAGGACGGCTGGTACAAAGACTTCGACGTCGTCGTCCATGACGAGTGCGCTGCCGACGTCACCGACCCAACCTACGTCGAGAACATCCTCAAGGCCCACCGCGAAGGCGTGCCGGCCGTCAACCTCCACTGCGCCATGCACAGCTACCGCTGGGGCAAGTTCCAGCAGCCCGTGAAGCCCGGCGACGACAACTCGCATTGGTTCGAGATGCTCGGCCTGCAGTCCACTGGCCATGGCCCCCAGCAGCCCATTGCGATTAAGTTCACCGACAAAGAGCACCCCATCACTAAGGGCATGGCTGACTGGACCACGGTCAACGAAGAACTCTACAACAACATCCAGGTCCTGACCGGCAAGGGTCTCGCTAACGGCACCCAGACCAGCCCCGAGCGGAAGGACAAGGCCGGAAAGGTCGTACCGGCCAAGGAAACCACCACCATGGTCGCTTGGACCAACGAATACGGCCCCAAGAAGACCCGTATCTTCTCGACCACCATCGGCCACAACAACGCCACCGTTGAAGATGCCCGTTACCTCGACATGGTCGCCCGCGCCGTACTCTGGTCGGTCAACAAGATCGACGCCAACGGCAAGGCCCTCCCTGGCTACGAAGCCAAGAAGTAAGCCCCTCACCGCAGCACCCCACAGAACCCCGGAGACCCCGGGGTTTTTTGTGGGTGTTTACTTAAGACGGACAGGCCCGCCGCACCCTGCCCCCTTGTGTTTTCCTGGTAGATACCTAAGTTCCGCTCACCCCACCCCCAATGAACCTGCTCCGTCTAGTGCCTCTGTTCTGCGCCGTTACCGCCTTGGCCGCGGATGCCTTACCCCCCAAGCAACCGCTCTGGGAGGGCGTCGCACCAGGATTGAAGTCTGACGAAGCCCCGCTCCCCACCAAGGCAAGTTACACGGTGCACCTACCCGAGAAGCCTAACGGCGCCGCAGTTATTATTTGTCCAGGCGGCGGCTACGGCGGCTTGGTGGTGGGCGGCGAAGGCCACGGCATCGCCAAGTGGCTTAACGCCCAAGGTATCGCCGGTATCGTCCTCGAATACCGTCTCCCCGCTGGACACGACAAAGTCCCGCTGCTGGATGCGCAAAAGGCGCTCACGCTAACGCGCACGCGTGCCGCCGCATGGAAGATTGACCCAAAGAAGGTCGGTATCATCGGCTTCTCCGCTGGCGGCCACTTAGCCGCCACCGCGGCCACGCACTTTACCCCCGAGAACCGGCCTGACTTCGCTATCCTCATCTACCCGGTGATCACGATGAGCGTTGGCACGCATGGCGGCTCGAAGAAGAACCTCTTGGGCGCAACGCCTTCGGATGAACTCGCGCATTTCTATTCTAACGAGAAGCAAGTTACCAAGGACACTCCACCCACGTTTCTGGCGCACGCCCTCGACGATAAAGCCGTGCCGATTGAGAACAGCCGCCTGTTCCATCAAGCCTGCCAAGCCAAGGGAGTGGCCTCTAAGCTACTCGAACTCCCTAACGGTGGTCACGGACTGAACGGCTACAAGGGCCCTTCATGGGACGCTTGGCAGAAGCAGTCTTTGGAATGGCTCCGTGACCAGAAATTCATCCCTTAAGCCTGCAACCAAACCACTTCCCCGCTGACTCACCTTTAACCCCTATGCGCCTCCCCGCCCTCCTTTGCGCCCTTAGCCTCGCCGCCTTCACGGGCTACGCTGCCGACGCGCCTAAGCCCACCGCCCCTAAAGCTCCGGCCCCCAAGAACGTGGAACCCCCAGTCTATATGACTGTCGAGACGGCCGGACCCGACTTCCCGTTGCAGGGCGAATACGCCGGCGAAGGCCTCGGGGCGAACATCGTTGCGCTCGGCGACGGCAACTTCCGCCTCGTCACCTTCAAGGGCGGCCTCCCTGGCGCTGGCTGGGATGTTTCGGCCAAGACCGAAGCCGAAGCTAAGCGCGACGGCGACGTTGTCCGCTTCAAAGACCTCGCAGAACTCAAAGGGGGCGTGCTCACCATTGGTGCGACTTCGCTTAAGCGTATCGAGCGCCACAGCCCGACCGAAGGTGCCAAGCCCCCGGCTGGCGCAATTATCCTTCTCGATGGCAGCAATGCGGATGCTTGGAAAGGCGGCCACCTGGATGAGCGCAAACTCCTCGCTGCTGGCACGACCTCGAAGCAGGCCTTCCAGAGCTTCACCCTCCACCTGGAATTCCTGCTACCCTTCAAACCCCTTGGTCGTGGCCAAGGCCGTGCGAACAGCGGCGTCTACGTGCAGAACCGCTACGAAGTACAGGTCCTCGATAGCTTTGGCCTCAAGGGCTTGGATAACGAATGCGGCGGCGTCTACCAGAACAGCGCCCCCAAGGTGAACATGTGCTTCCCGCCGCTACAGTGGCAGACCTACGACATTGAGTTCACCGCCGCTAAGTTTGATGCTGACGGTAAGAAGACCGCCAATGCGATCCTCACCGTGAAGCACAACGGCGTCGTCGTGCAGGATAAACTCTCGCTCAAGGGCGCGACCCCTGGTGGCGGCTTCAAGACTGAAGTCCCTGCGCCCGGCCCCTTCCAACTCCAAGGCCATGGGAACCCCGTGTACTACCGGAACGTTTGGATCGTGGAGCAGAAGTAGGTTGGAGATAGGGGACTGGTTGGCTGGAGTATGGTTGGCTAGGGGAAATGCTCTTCTAGCCAACTTGTCCCCTATCTGCTTTGCATTTTAGGGTTTCTTGGGCTCTATCGGCCTATGGAAATCATTGTCATGGGCTGCGGCACTTCCCAAGGGGTCCCCTTGGTCGCGCATGACAATGCCGGACTGGACCAGGCAAACCCGAAGAACTGGCGGTCGCGCACGAGCATCCACGTGGTAATCGAAGGACACCATGTGCAAGTCGATGCAGCTCCGGAATTCCGCCTACAGTGCCTGCAGAACAAGATTCCGGCGGTCGACACCTTCATCCTAACTCACGGGCACGCCGACCATGTCCTCGGTATGGATGACCTCCGCCAATACTGCAACAACAACGGCGGTGCCGCGATTCCCGTCTACAGCACCGAACAAGGCCTGAAGCGCGTCGAGACGATCTACCCGTACGCGATCGGCGAAGCGGCTTCGCCCGGCTACATCGCGCTCGACCTGCACCGCATGCCCGAGGAGTTGATGCTCCCTGGCGGCGGTGTCGTGCGTTCCATCCTTTTGCCTCATGGCTCCGAGCCAACGCTGGGCCTAATCTTTGAAGAGCCCTCCACGGGTACGAAGTTCGTCTACTACACCGACTGCAAGACCGTGCCCACGCCCGCGGTGAACCTAGCACTTGATTGCGATTTAGCGATTTTGGACGGGCTCCGTCCCAACTTTCACCCCACGCATATGACCATCGGCAAGGCCTGCGAAGTCGCCGGTGAGATTCGCGCCAAGCAGGCGTATGTCACGCACATGACCTACCAAATCGACTACGCCACCTATATGGAGTCACTGGCCAAGGAATTCCCGAAAGTTGGCCTGTGCTACGACGGCTTACGAATCCAGTTAGGTTAAGGATTCAGCCAGAAAAGAGTCTTTCCTAGGTCCGGGATTCCTCCAAGGTAGGGGTATTCCCCATGAAGACCCTCCTGCTCGCGCTCCTCGCTGTCGGCACCGCCTACGCGGCCGACCCCGTTAAGTTGACCCTCGAAGATTTCACCGACGGCAACGGCGGCAAGCCGGGCGCTGGTTGGACTACTGAAGAAGGCGGCGTCATCCGCCTCACGCCCACTAAGGGCAGCGGCTTTCTGGTTTCTAAAAAAGAATACGCTAGCTTCGAACTGGAGTGGAATTGGAAACTCGCAGACGCCGGCAACAACGGCATCAAGTATTGGGTGACCAATATCAAGGACGCCAAGGGCAAGGGCGAATGGCTCGGCGTGGAATACCAGATGATCGACGACGACAAGCACCCCGACGGTAAGCGCGGCGGCTCCCACAATTCCGGCAGCGTCTATGACCTGATCGACTCCGCCAAGGAAAAGGTCCTCAAGCCCATCGGCGAATGGAACCACAGCCGTGTCGTCGTCAAGGACGGTAAAATCGAGCACTTCCTAAACGGTAAGCTCTGCGCCTCGGTCGACACGAAGTCCGAGGCTTGGAAAGCGGCCTTCGCCAAGAGTAAGTTCGCCAAGAAGGTCGGCTTTGCGCCAGGCAAAGGTAAGCTCATGCTCACCGAGCACAGCGACCCCTGCTGGTTCAAGAATCTGACCATTAAGGAACTGGAATAATCTGTCCGGCCGGACGGATACTTTAAGGTGACAGGGATGGGATAGGGCTGCGGGCTAAGCCCGCAGGTCTCCCCCATACTCGTTACGCTAGCCAATCTGACCCCTCGGGCCTTTGCTCCCTCTTGCCTTTCACCCCTGATTCCCTTCTCCTCCCCTTCCCGTGTTCGCCAACCTTACCGAGAAACTCACCAAGGCCCTCCGTGACCTCCGAGGGCTATCCAAGCTCACCGAGGAGAACATCGCCCCGGCCCTAAGCGAAGTGCGTTCGGCCTTGATGACGGCCGACGTCAATTTCAAGGTCGCCAAGGACTTTACCGAGCGCGTCAAGGTCGCCTGCCTCGGGACTGCCGTCGTTGAATCCGTCAACCCGGGTCAGATGGCTGTCAAAGTCGTCTCTGACGAGCTCACCAAGCTCCTGGGCGAAGGTGCCCGCCCCCTCGCCCCCGCCCGCCCCCTTCGTGTATTGCTCGTCGGCCTGCAAGGCTCCGGCAAGACTACCAGCGCCGCCAAGCTCGCCAAGCACCTCGTGAAGAAGGAAGGCGTCCGTAAGCCTTCGCTCGTCGCCGCTGACTTACGTCGCCCTGCCGCCATCGACCAGCTCGAGACCCTCGCAAAACAGGAAGGCTTTGATTTCTACGCTGACCGTGCCGCCACCGACGTCGCCGCCATGGTGGGTCGATTAGTCAAGGACGCGGAAGCCGTGGGTTCCGACGTTGTCATCGTCGACACCGCTGGCCGCCTACAGATTGACGGCGAGCTGATGGATGAAGTGCGCCGCGTGCGCGAGGCCTTCCAGCCCCACGAGGTCTTCCTCGTCGCTGACGCCGCCCTCGGCCAGCAAGCCGTCGATGTGGCCGCCAAGTTCCACGAATCCACGCCCCTCACCGGTATCATTCTGACTAAGCTCGACGGCGATGCCCGCGGCGGTGCGGCCCTGTCGATGAAGACCGTCACCGGCGTCCCGATCCGCTACATGGGCACGGGCGAAAAGTCCGGCGACTTCGACACCTTCCACCCGGAGCGCATGGCCCAGCGTATTCTGGGCATGGGCGACGTCGTCTCCCTCGTCGAAAAGGCCCAGGAGGTCGTCGACCACAAGGAAGCCGAACGTCTGGCCGAGAAGATGAAGAAGGCCGACTTCGACCTCGAGGACTTCCTCGCGCAGATGGCGCAGATGAAGAAGATGGGCCCGCTCGGCGACATCATGAAGATGATGCCGGGCATGGGCAACGTGCAGGTCGGTGCTCGTGAAGAAAAGATGCTCGGGAAGACCGAGGCCATCATCCTTTCGATGACGCTCAAGGAGCGCCGCAAGCCTGATATCCTCAATGCTTCCCGCCGCGCTCGCATTGCCAAAGGTTCCGGCACGCAGGTCAGCGACATCAACGCACTCATCAAACAGTTCTCCCAGATGCGCGAGATGATGCGCATGATGAAGGGCGGTAAGGGCAAGGAACTCATGCGCCGCATGGGCCAGATGGGCGGCGGCCGGGGAGGCTTCCCTGGTGGCGGTTTCCCAGGCGGAGGTTTCCGCTAAGCCGATGTCCCAGATGCACCCTTTTGACCCTGCCCTGCTTTCCCGCCGGGGCTGGATCTTTGATTGTGACGGCACCCTCGCGGCGTCGATGTGGATTCACCATCGCAGCTGGACGCATATCATCAGTAAGCAACTGGGCCGTCCGTTCGACTTCCCCTGGCCCCTCTTCTGCTCGATGGGCGGGATGTCGGCGGTCGATACCTGTAAGCGCCTAAAAACTGATTACGGCTTCGACTTGGACGTGGAATTACTCCTCGCCGACGGGCATGCCTTCCTCGAGGAACACCTCGAGAAGGACGTCACCGCCCGCCCCGAGGTCGTCAATATCGTGCACCACGTCCGTGGGCTCGGCCATAAGACCGCTGTCGCTTCGGCCGGTCGTAAGGCGCACGTGCACACGACGCTCAACCGGATCGACATCACGCACCTCTTTGATGCCATCATCACGGCTGAGGATGCCGCGCGCTCCAAGCCGCACCCCGACCTCTTCCTCGCCGCCGCCGCCCGTATTGGGATAGACCCAAGCGACTGCGTCGTGCTCGAAGACAGCCCGCGCGGCAAAGAAGCCGCTGACGCCGCGGGCATGGAATGCATTCTGGTCGAGCCGGCCTGATGTGAAGTAGGGGCAGCACCGCGTGCTGCCCTAGAGACTTCAATACGACTAGGGCACGACGTGGTCGTCCCCCTACCAGTCTAGATTCCTCTAAGGATATAGGGTAAATCTGTTACGGCTATGCATGCAATCCATGCATATCGTTTTCGCCTAAAGGTAGATACTACACACAAGCACCATCCTCATGAAAAAGAAGCTCCTCAACGTCCACCCGGGCGAATTACTCCGCGAGGAGTTCCTAAACCCGCTCGGCATCACCGCCTATCGCCTGGCCAAGGGCGCCCGACTGCCCCACCAGCGCGTGAACGAGATCCTCAAGGAGCGCCGCGGTATCACGGCCGAGACCGACCTCCATCTCTGCGCGTACCTAGGATTGGAGCCTGGCTACTGGCTGCGCGTCCAGCTCGCCTATGACCTAAGGGAGGCCGTGAATACCATCGGCGCGAAGGTCAAAGCGACCATTAAGCCCCTACAGGCGGCCTGAGTTGAATCGATTCAACTAGGTCACGACGCGGTCGTGCCCCTACCTCGATACAGGCACAAAAAAAGGACGTCATTGAGTGACGTCCTTTTACTTAGAGGCAATCGACTGCGGAACTTACTTCTTAAGTTTCGCGCAGAAGCGGGCGAGGCGCTCGAGGCCTTGGGCGATGACTTGGTCGGAGGTCGCGTAGCTAAGGCGGATGTAGCCTTCGGAGCCGAACGCGGAACCGGGGACCACGGCCATGAGTTCTTCCTCGAGGAGGCGATCGGCAAACTGGGTCGAGGTCAGACCGAAGGACTTAATATTCGGGAAGAGGTAGAAGGCGCCCTGCGAGCGGTAGCAGGTGAGGCCAGGGATGGCGTTGAGGCCGGCGAGAAGGTTGAGGCGGCGCTTATCGAACACGGCACCCATCTCAGCGAGGGAAGCCTTAGCCTTGTCGGGGTGCTGGTGCACCGCGAGGGCGCCGAACTGAGCGAAGGTGGTGGCGTTGGACGAGATCTGGCTCTGCAGGTCGGCCACGGCGGCGGCGAGGGCCTTATCGGAGGCGACGAGCGTGCCGAGGCGCCAGCCGGTCATGGAGTAGCTCTTAGCGTAACCGGAGACAGTGATGGTCAGGCGGGCGGCCTCCGGCGAGAAGGTCGCTGGGCTGCAGGTGGTCTGGCCGTCATAGACGAGGTTCTCGTAGATTTCGTCGGACATAATCCAGACGTTGGCCTGCACGCAGATGGCCACGAGGGCTTCGAGCTCGGCACGGGTATAAACGGCACCAGTCGGGTTCGACGGGCTATTGATGATGACCATGCGCGTCTTCGGGGTGAGCGCGGCGGTCAGCTGGGCAGGGGTGATCTTGAAGCCAGTGACGTCCTCGGCGTTGACGACGACGGGTGTTCCGCCGGCGAGCTTCACCATCTCAGGGTAGCTGACCCAATACGGGGCGGGGATGATGACTTCATCGCCAGCGCTGATGGTGGCGAGGATGGCGAGGTAGCAGGACATCTTGCCGCCTGGGGAGACGACGACGTTGGCGTCGGCGATGCCGGTGAAGCCGCGACGGGTGTAGTCTTCGGCGATAGCCTTGCGGAGAGCGGGAATGCCCGGCGTGGGGGCATACTTCGTCTGGCCATCGGCGAGGGCCTTGGCGCAGGCATCCTTGATGAACTGCGGGGTATCAAAGTCGGGCTCACCCACACCGAAGCCGACGACATCCTTACCGGCGGCCTTGAGGGCCTTCGCCTTGGCGTCGACGGCGAGAGTCGGAGAAGGGGCAACGTTGCGGGCCCAAGAAGAGAGAGCGGGATTCGACATGATTGGAACCCTGCAAAACGAAAGACCTCCGCCCCGCTTGGCAAGTCATTAGGCGACCCCACCCCACCCTGTCTGGCTGGCGCCGTGCCTAAATATCGATGGCGTCTTCCTGCTTGGGCTTCGACTGGCCGTCCGTGCCCGGACCCCGCTGGGCCGCTGGAGCAGTCGAAAAGCTAATGAACCACGAACCCACCGAAATCGCCAATGAGGCCAGCCATGGGGAGCCGAGCGGCAAACCGAGTAAATTGCAGACCAACTTCAGCATTAGCACATTTGTCAGGTACAAGAGGCCGAAGGTAATGAGCCCAGTCATCAAGACCTTAGGCAGTCGCAGGACGATAAAGAGGGGCAAGGAGAGCAGCAGGAGCAGGACCAGGACGAAAGGGCGCACCAGAAGGTTCACCAAGCCAAGGAGCAGCGCGATCCAGAGGATGTTCGCGTAGGAATCCTTGATATCAAGATAGCCCAACCGGACCGCGATCAGGATGCTGAGCGGCAGGGCAAAAAGACGGGCGAGAGCGAAGATGAAACGGAGTCCAGCGGACATGACTCAACATTATACCACAGGAAACCGCCCAGTCCAGCGTCAAGCGGACCGCACTCCCCTGCCCTACGTTTAGCGAGCGTGGCGGATATCTTCGCCGGAGAGGATGAAGATGACCTGTTCGGCGATATTCTTCGAGTGGTCACCGATACGTTCCAAGGCCTTGGAAATGAAAATCAGTTCAACGTGCGAAGCGGAGACCTTGGCGGAGTCGCCCGAGCGACCGAACAGGGCCTCGTAGTTCTTACGATTAAGCGCATCGATTTCGGCATCGCGCTCGAGGACGAGGCGGGCCTTGGCGATGTCACCCTCGATGAAACTATCCAAGGCTAAGCGCAGGACCTCGCAGGCGATGATGCCTTCGGCGGGGACGTGCAAAAGATCCTTAAGCGGGCCACGCTCGGAGATGACCATGGCGCGCTTAGCGATGACGGAGGCCTCATCGGCGATACGCTCGAGGTCATGACCGATATCGCGGGCCGCCAGCAAGAGACGGACGTCGCTACCCATTGGACCGAAGAGCGTCAGGTAACGCATGATTTCGCGGTCGACGCGCTTCTCGAGGTCGTCGACGCGGTCGTCCATCCCGCGGACCTGGAGGGCGAGGGAATCATCGCCCTGTTCGACCGCCTGGAGGACCATGCGGGTCATATCGAGGGCGCGCTCCCCCATGAGGATGAGGTCGTCGCGGAGCTGACGGAGTTCGTCGTGGAAGTGGCGTTGCATGAGCGTGTTTTTTTAGAAGTGGGTGGAAGGCTCAGCCGAAACGACCCGAAATATAGGCCTCGGTCTGTGCTTGGGACGGATTCATGAAGATTTTCTCCGTCGTATCATACTCGATCTGCTTGCCGAGGTAGAAGAACGCCGTGCGATCAGAAACGCGAGCCGCCTGCTGCATCGAGTGCGTCACAATCACGATCGTGAACTGCTCCTTGAGCTCGTGGATGAGCTCCTCGATTTTGCCGGTGGCAATCGGGTCGAGCGCCGAGCAAGGCTCGTCCATCAGGAGAATCTCGGGGCGGTTGGCGATAGCGCGGGCAATACAAAGACGCTGCATCTGACCACCGGACAGGCCGAGGGCGCTGTCTTGCAGGCGGTCCTTCACTTCATCCCAGAGTGCCGCCTTACGAAGCGACGTCTCGCAAGCTTCATCAAGGGTGGAGCGATCACGCACCCCCATGACGCGGAGGGCAAAGACCACGTTCTCGTAAACCGACTTCGGAAAGGGGTTAGACTTCTGGAAAACCATGCCCACGCGGCGGCGCAGCGAGATAACCTCCAAGCCCGGGTCGTAGATGGACCGGCCGTTAATGGTAATATTACCCTCATGACTGATGCCATCGACGAGGTCATTCATGCGATTCAGGTTACGCAGCAAGGTGGACTTGCCGCAGCCCGACGGGCCGATGAAAGCGACGACTTGACGCTCAGGGATGTCGAGGGAGATGGCGTCCAAGGCCTTCTTCTGGCCATACCAGAAGCCGTAGTCGCGGATGCTGATGTAGTCCTTACGGCCTTCGCGCTCGGTTGAGGGACGGACCTGGATACGGGAAGTGGAGGGGTTCATGGTGGCGGGCATGCGAGCGTTCAAAGTGTTTAGAAAGCGGCTCCCTTAAAGCGAGCGCGCAGTCGATTACGGATCCAGATAGCACCGATATTCAAGGTGACCACCAGGGCGATCAGGAGCAAGGTCGTAGCGAAGACCATCGGACGAGCGGCGTCGGAGTCGGGGGACTGGAAGCCGAGGTCATACACGTGGAAACCAAGGTGCATAAATTTACGGTCCATATGCAGGAACGGAGCCACCGTGTCGAAGGGTAAGGTAGGAGCGAGCTTCACGACGCCGACCAGCATCAGCGGAGCGACCTCCCCTGCCCCACGGGCCATCGCAAGGATAACGCCAGTCAGGATGCCAGGGGCCGAAGCCGGAAGCAGAATATCGCGGATCGTCTGCCACTTCGAGGCGCCAGAGGCCAACGAAGCCTCGCGCATACCGCGCGGGACGGCGGAGAGGGCTTCTTCCGTGGCGACGATGACGACCGGAAGGGTCATGAGAGCGAGCGTGAGTGAGCACCAGAGCAGACCGCCCGTGCCGAAGACCGGGGTGTTGTTATTATACTTCAGCTGGTCCGAGAAGAACAGCTGGTCGATCGAACCGCCGAGGACGTAGACGAAGAAACCGAGGCCAAAGACGCCGAAGACGATGGACGGGACCCCCGCGAGGTTGTTCACGCTGATACGCACGATGCGGAGGATGGGACCATTCTGGGCGTATTCGCGAAGATAGATGGCGGTGATGACGCCGAAGGGCGTGACCAGCAGGCTCATGAAGACCGTCATCACGAGCGTGCCGAAGATGGCGGGCATCAAGCCGCCTTCCGTATTGGCCTCGCGAGGCTCGTGGAAGATGAACTCGCCTAGACGTGAGGCGAAGAGCTGCGTACGACCCCAGGTGTCGAGGCGGTTCGGAAACCAAGCGCGGACGATTTGGGTGAGCGGGATGACGACCGCGCGGCCGGCGGCGTCCTTCGAGTCGAGCGTGGCCACCGCCCCGCTGTTGACGACCTTCTGGGCCTCGGCCTTCAGGATGACGAAACGTTCCTCGAGCCCATCGATCTGGCGGCGGCGGACGGGGATTTCGTCGGCCAACTTCAGGTCCTCGGCGCGACGCAGGGCCACGCGGGCCTCGTCCATCTCACGATTGACTTCGCCGATACGATGGCGGGTGATCTCTTCAAATTTCTCGCGAACCACGACCGCGGCGGAGACCTCGGCCTGCAAAGCGGATTCGAAGGCTGGATCAGTGATCGGGATGACCTTGCCGTCGGACTTACGCAGGGCCTGCGGTCGGACGAAGGCGGGGCCATGCTCAACGCGCTCCAGACCGAGGACATCGGCAGGGAAAGTTTCGGCCTTCACCTTGGCCTCATCGACCCAAAGGTAGGAATTGCCGTTCAGTTCGCGGAGGCCGACTTGATACTGCCGCTCATATTGCGGGGCATTCGCCAGCGAACCAGCCCGAATCCGGCGTTGGGCCAGCTGGCCGATCACCGTCCGGCCGTCGTCGATTTGAGCCACTGGCACGGGCGGAGCCCAGAAGACCGTGACACCGTTGACAAAAACGAGCGAAAGGAGGCCGATGACCATACCTAGGCCGATGATGAGGCCGAGGCCAGTGAACCAGACCCAAGCTTCGCCGCGGGGCGTGTTGCTATCGGAAGACGAGGCCATGGCTTAGACGACTTTATAGCGCTCACGTAGGCGCTGACGGAGAATTTCCGCGAGGGTGTTAATCACAAAGGTGAGCAGGAAGAGACAACAGGCACCCAGGAAGAGCGCGCGGTAATGGGTGTGACCGAGGGCGGCCTCAGGTAACTCCACCGCGATGTTGGCAGAGAGCGTGCGCATCCCGCTGAAGGGATTGGTCTCCATGACGGCGGTGTTGCCCGTGGCCATGACGACAATCATCGTCTCCCCGATTGCGCGGCCGAAGCCGATCATGATGGCGGAGACGATACCCGAGATGGCCGTCGGGACCACGACGCTCCAGACCGTCTGCCAGCGGCTGGCGCCGAGGGCAAGCGAGCCGGAGATCAGGGAGTTCGGGACGTTGGAAAGGGAATCCTCGGCGATGGTGAAGACAATCGGGATGACCGCGAAGCCCATCACGAAGCCGACCACGAGGGAGTTACGCGAGTCGTAGGTCTCGCCGGTCGTCTGGCGCCACCATTCACGGAAATCGGCAATCGGCAGTCCACTGACGCTGTCCTTGACCGTAAAGAACATCGCTTCGACGGCCGGGCCGGCCTGCCAAGCGAAGTAGGCGCAGAGGGCGAGGAAAGGGAGCAACCAGACGAATTCCATGCCGGGCTTGACCTGACGGCGGACCGGCTGTGGGAGGGCGGACCAGAGGAAGCCGGCGAAGAGGGCCGCGGGGGCCAGAATACCGACGGCGCAGAAAATTGAGATTAGCCTTGGGTCGACGAGCGGGGCGAGCCAGAGGCCGGCGAGGAAGCCAAGGACCACGGATGGCAGCGAGGCCATGATTTCCATGACAGGCTTCACGACGTTACGGTATTCCGGGCGAAGGAACTGCGAGACGTAGATGGCCGCGGTCAGCGCGATCGGGAGAGCAAAGAGCAACGCAAAGAAGGTTCCCTTGGCCGTACCGTAGATGAGCGGCATCATGGAGTACTTCGCCTCGAACTCGTCCGACCCAGAGCTGGACTGCCAGGTGTAATCCGGCCCGGTGGCACCTTCGTACCAGATTTTACCGAAGAACGCGCCCCAGGAAGATTCCGGGTGATGATCCTCGATGCTCCAGCGATGGAGCTTACCGTCGGCGGAAAGGGCCGTGAAACGGTCGTAATTACCCGAGAAGGCTACTTGGCGAATCGAGCCAGCCGGGGCTTCGCCCTCCCAGCGCAAGGTTCCCGTGGTCATGTTGCGGAGCTGGAGGCGACCGCCGGCGACTGCGAGGTAGCACTTGTTGCCCTCAGCGGCGTAAACCCCTTCGCCGGCGCCGGCAAGGACCTCGCCGTCATGAATTTTACCCCAGCGGCGCAGGCTCTTACCGTCCGGCTGGAGCTGAGGGTACATCGACCAGACCTGCTGGGAGCCGTCGCGCCCCACGAAGACGACCGAGACATTGCCGAAGATCAAGCCTGCCGAGGCGACCGCCGGGTCGCGCGATTCCTTGAAGGGCACGAAGGACTGCAGGAAGGAGAAGTTCGCGCCGTCGTCGGCGTAGGCGCGGACCTCGCCGGACTTGCCGACGACGATGAGCGACTCGGCGGTGGAAGGCAGGAGAATCTGCGAGATGGAGGGGGCATCGGCGGCGACCACGAAAGGATCGCTGACGACGACGCGCGCCTTGCCGCCGAGTCCTTTGCGCTCGGTGAGGCGGACGGCGGTCAGCAGGGGCTTGCCGTTATCTTCTTGGCGGACGAGTAGCAGGCGCGAAAGGGAACCCTTGGCGTTCCAGACGTCGACGCAAGGTAGCCCCGGCTTGCCGATCGCTACCGGTTCGAGGGCGGCGACCGACGGTTCGATCGTCCGCTTGCCGGCCGCATCGAAGGTCGAACGATAGCTGACGCGGACCTCCATAACAGTCCCATCGGAGAGCCCGAGGAAGACTAGACCAGTACGCGGATAGGTTTTCACCGAACTCACGCGGCGATTGCCGAGACTGGGAGCCCAATCCAATGCCTTGGTGCCATCCTTGGAGCGCTGGAAGACCAAGGAACCATCGGCAAGGACGACGAACGGGACCTCGCCGTATTCATCCTCCCCGAAGCCCATCGCGGTAGCCGGCACGGTCAGTGCCGAGATCGGCGCCACGGTGGCACCGATGAAGAGCGGGAAGACCTGGACAATCAGGAAGGCCAGCATCCCAAAGACCGCCAGAACCACGCCGACGCCGCCGACGCGGATAAGGCGACCCATCCAACGGTCGGCAGCCAAGGTCATGGGGCTGACGGTGAAACGCGATTCAGGCGCGGCGGCTGGAGCAGGGTTTTTGTCGGATGTTTCCATCTAGTGACGTTCGTGTGTCTAAAGGTCTAACAAAGGGGAAGGCGGGGAGAACCCCGCCTTGAGGACCCAAGACCGTATCGCCGCGCTTTTAAGACCGACCCCGGAGGGCGTGGTGGCGACGATACGATTTCGAGACCAAACTTATTCGGCGCTGTAGAACTTGAGGGAGGCGCGGCCTTCGGCAGCGGCGTCAGCCGGCAGCGGGAAGTAACCGTCCTTGATCACAATCTCCTGGCCCTGCTTGGAGAGGACGAAGGTCATGAACTCGCTGGTCAGCTTGTCCATGTCCTTGGAGGGGGACTTGTTCACGTAGACGTACAGGAAGCGAGCGAGCGGGTAGCTACCGTTGAGGCAGTTGGTGTAGTTCGCATCGGCGAAAGGCTGACCGTCCTTCTCGGAGAGGGCGAGAGCCTTGACGCCGGAGGTCTTGTAACCGATGCCGGAGTAGCCGATGCCACTGAGTTCGGCAGCGACACCCTGAACGACTGCAGACGAGCCGGGCTGTTCCTTGATGGAGGACTTGTAGTCACCATTCTTGAGAGAGGTCTCCTTGAAGAAACCGTAGGTGCCGGAAGCGGAGTTACGACCGAAGGCGGAGATCGTCTTGCTGGCGAAGGCGCCGGTCAGCTTGGCGTCGCCCCAGGTGTTGATGTCCTGTCCGCCGCGCTTGCGGGTCGAGGAGAAGATGCCGTCAACCTGAGAGAGGGAGAGGCCGGAGACTGGGTTGTCTTTGTGGACGAAGACGGCGAGGGCGTCGATGGCGACGGCGATCTTGGTTGGCTTGTAGCCAAACTTGCCGGCGAAGGCAGCGACTTCGGAAGACTTCATCTCGCGGCTCATCGGGCCAACGTTGGCGGCACCAGTGGTCAAGGCGACCGGAGCGGTGCTCGAACCCTTACCTTCGACCTGAGCGTTGACGTTCGGGTAGCGGGCCTTGAAACCTTCACCCCAGAAGGTCATCAGATTGATGAGCGTGTCGGAGCCGACGGCGTTCAGGTTACCCGAGACGCCAGAGGTGACGGCGTAATCAGGCAGCTTGGCATCGACGGTGACCGCATCAGCGGCAGGAGCAGCAGACTGGGCAGTAGCAGCCGAAGCAGCGAAGACCAGAAGGGCGAGGGACTTGAGGGATGTATTCATGGTTGGTGTGCTCGAGCATCATCCCATACGATTGTTACGGTTTCGTGTCAGACTGGTGTTTGTTCGGTAATACGCCCAGGGACAGAATCGGGCCTAAGGAGTCTTTAAAAACTCTGAAATAAGGGCATTTGACCTGCTTTCTGCCTGTTCGACGGGCAAACCTTCGGGCAAGCCTGGCCGTTTATGTCCAGTTTTGGTCAACCATGCGTTCCGGAGGAGCAACATACTTTGGGCTAGGGGCTTGCTCTTGATGGGGTCGGCGAAAGCCGTTCGTGGGTTCCACTTCATCATCGGCGCTAAGCCTTCCCACGTGGCTTGGGCCAGCATGAGATGGCCTTCGTCACCAGGATGAACGCCATCCCTTGAGAAAATAAATTTCGCGTCCGTCTTCTTGGCTGTGGCGATGGCCGCGAGTACTTGGGCACGCACGTCGACGACTTGCCAATTAAAACGACGCTGCTGCAACAGCCACGAAGCATACGTCGCCATCACTTCATCGTAAGCAGCAGTGTCCGCAGGCTTATCGACGCCGTAAGGCGGTGGCGTCAACAACACGACCTTGGCGCCCGCTTTCAGGCAATCGGCACGCACGCTCGTCAAGCCATCGCGATAGGCCTTGAAGCGCACTTCGTCGAGCGGCTGGAAGATCCCATCATTGATCCCATAACAAAGCACAACGAGCGTGGGCTTGTAAGCAGCCAACACGCGACCCAAGCGCTCACGAACGACTGGGCGCAGGAAACTTCCGCCGGCGTGGCCAGGCTCGGACAGGCCGGAGACGGTTTCGCTCGGTACGGCCATATTGACAATCGGAATACGGGCCAAGCCACCCTGGGCACGCATGGCCGACTCAACATGAACCACCCACCGACCGTCGTAGGTGATGCTGTCGCCTAGAAAAAGCACCCGGGGCTCCTCTTGGTCGGCGCGCACGGCGACCAGACCCAATAAGCACCAGCTCAACAACAAACGCAGCATGCCTGTAGACTGGCAGGTCACCTTCGGAGGGGAAAGGGGAAAATGGACGAGTTATTAACGGACGGACGAAACGCATCTTCACGCTTCTCCCCGAGGGCAAGCTTGGCATTATCCCCTACCCTGAGCTCACCCATCCACATCAAAGGCGCCCGCACCCACAACCTCAAGGATGTGGAACTGACCATTCCGCGTCATCAGCTGACGGTGATCACCGGCGTTAGCGGCTCAGGTAAGTCCTCACTCGCATTCGATACGCTACATGCCGAGGGCTCGCGGCAATACCTTGAATCTCTCTCTGCCAAAGCCCGTGGTCTCCTCGAATCGGTCTCCCGCCCCGATGTAGACTTCATTCGTGGGCTTTCTCCTGTCGTCGCCATCGCGCAACGGACGGGTGGCAATACCAACCCGCGCTCGACGGTCGCAACGCTCACCGAAATCGCCGACCATGCTCGGCCCCTCTGGATTCTGGCGGGGGAACGCACCTGCCTGAAGGATGGGCACCCCGTCCGCCGACGCTCCCTCGACGATAACCTTAAGTCCCTCGAAGCCATCGCCGCCGGCACGCGGCTGATGGTCATCGCACCAGTGGCCAAGGATAAGCCGTCCGTCCTGCTCGAAGCCGCTGCTGACCTTGGGCGCCGAGGCTTCACCCGCCTGCGCGTCGAGGGCAAGGTCGTCACCTTAGAAGAGGCGGAAGGCGTGCTCAAGGGACGCGAAACCCTCACGCTGGAAGTCGTCGTCGACCGTATCGTAGCGGGCCCAGACCAGCGCAGCCGCTTGGCGGACTCCTTGGAGTTGGCCTTCCGCGAAGGCAGGCATCGTGCGCTCGTCTTGGCCGAAACCGCCGGCGGTCTTTGGCAGGAGCACCCACTCTCCCTCAATCTCGCCTGCGAACATTGCGGTGAGACCTACGAGGCCCTCAATCCACGGGCACTTTCACATAATCACCCGAGCGGCGCCTGTCCCGATTGCGGCGGCCTCGGCCGGCAACTACGGTTTCAAGAAGGCCTCGCGATTCTCGATGAGTCACTCTCTATCAATGACGGGGTCGTCAAACCCTGGAAATGCGGCACACGCAAGGTCCTCATCCGCCGCAACGCCATCACCCGTGCGCTGTCCGAGCAGATTCCTTTCGACCTAAAGAAACCGTGGAAGGACCTACCCGCCACCACGCGTTCGATTCTACTGCATGGCGACCCTAAGCGCACCTACTTACTCCCGCCAGTAAAAGGCCGTAAGCCCGTCGACACATTCTGGAATGGGATGTTCGCTGAACTCGAGCAGGCCTTCCGCACCACGACAGGTGAATCGCTCCGTCAGCGACTCCTGCATTTTCAAGCGGGCTCAACCTGTAGCGTTTGCCAAGGGAAGCGCCTCGCGCCCGCCGCACTCTCCCTGCGACTCGCCAGCCTCAACATGGCCGACTTCTTGGCGCTCACGATTCCGGAAGCGTTAGCCTTCACGAAAACCTTGGCGACCCACCCGGCCGTGATGCCAGCGGAAGAGGCCCGGCGCGGCTTGGAGCAACGACTCCGCTTCCTGAACGAAGCTGGGCTAACTTACCTGACGCTCGACCGTGAGGTCGGCTCTCTCTCCGGCGGCGAAGCGCAGCGTGTCCGCCTGGCCACCCAACTCGGGCTCGGGCTCGTCGGCGTCACGTACGTTTTAGACGAACCGAGCATTGGCCTACACCCGTCGGACCACGGACGACTGATCGGCTCGCTCAAGAGCCTCCGCGACCTCGGCAACACGCTCGTCGTCGTTGAGCACGACCGAGACATGATGCTCGCCGCCGATCATCTGGTCGAGATGGGCCCGGGCGCGGGCGTGCAAGGAGGCCAAGTCATCTTCACCGGCACTCCCGACGCCTGCCGCCAACACGCCACGTCGCGGACCGGTGCTTATCTTTCGGGACGTGCCACGTTGGCCGGACTCATCAAGAAGAAGCCGGTCAGCAAGACCCACCTCGTCGTCAAGGGGGCGACGGAGAATAATCTACAGGACATCACCGCGCGCTTCCCCATCGGTAATCTCACGGCAGTCTGCGGCGTCTCGGGTTCGGGCAAAAGCACTTTGGCGATTGATATTCTTTCGGCCGTGGCCGCGCGCAAAATCAATGGCGCTAAGCTGGTGGCGGGAAGACATGCCGGCATCGAAGGCCTCGAAAAGATTGTCGCTTTCACTGCCGTCGACCAGGAGCCCATTGGTCGCAGCCCGCGCTCCAACCCAGCCACATTCACGGGTATCATGGACCTACTGCGCGACCTCTGGTCCGCGCTCCCGCTGGCGAAGGTCCGCGGTTATGGCCCCGGGCGGTTCAGCTTCAACGTGCGGGGCGGACGGTGCGAAACCTGCGCGGGCGAGGGCTCGGTGGCCCTCGATATGCAGTTCCTCGGGGAAACGTTCGTCGATTGCCCGAGCTGTGCGGGACGACGCTTCAACCGCGAGACCCTCGAAGTGCGCTTCAAAGGACTGAGTATTGCAGAGGCCCTACACCTGACCGTCACCGAGGCGGTGGAAATCTTCAAAGCGCAGCCACGTTTAGCCGAAAAGCTTCGTACCTTGGAAGAAGTCGGGCTCGGCTACCTCAAGCTCGGCCAAGCCGCCAACACCCTCTCGGGTGGCGAAGCGCAGCGCTTAAAGTTGGCCTCGGAACTCTCCCGACGCGATCACTCGGGACGCCTCTACGTCTTGGATGAACCCACGACTGGACTCCACTGGGACGACATCGCCAAACTCTTAAAACTCCTCGAACGTCTACGCGATGCCGGGGCGACCCTTATCGTGATCGAACACCACGCGGACGTCATCCTGGCCGCCGACTGGGTGCTTGAACTCGGACCAGTCGGTGGCGCCAAGGGTGGCCAGCTCGTCTACGAAGGCGAGCCGGCTGGCCTTCTGCGCTGCAAGGCTTCGCCCACTGGACAGGCCATCCAGCCAGTCTGAAATCAGCCACCCGTCGGCGACGGATTCGTCTGGGCCTGACGATCGAGTATCTCCTGGGTCACTTTTTGCATCGTTAGTTCGGAGGCAGACGGCGAAGGCTGTTTCGTAAACGATGCGCCGGCACTCGGGGCGGGCGGAGCGATGGGTAAATCCTTAGGGTCCAACGGCGGAAAAGTATCCGTCGACGGATCGAAGACCACGCTTTTGAGGCGTCGACGGATCGAAGACCACGCTTTTGAGGCGGACGGCTACTTCGCCCGACTCCATCTTCAGTTTCTCCAGCACGACTTGCGCTGGCGTAGATAAATCTGAAGTAATCAGGAGCTTATTATTTGCCTCCACGTTGAGTGGCTTACCCTTACCAACGGGCGTGAACTTTAAGGCCCCGGCCAAGACCAAGGTCTGCGCGACCAACTCTCCACTAGAGGCAAGCTCGAAGCTCAATTCATACACGCCCTCACGACGTAAATCGGAACGACCCTGCGGCGTGCGCACCGAAACCTGCGAACGTGCTTGGAGGGGCGGACAAACGACCGTCACCCGCCCAGCACCGAGCACCAAGTCGATGAGCGAGCCATCGTTGGGAAGTTCACCGGCCTCACGAAGTTGGCCAGGGAGCGGCATCTTGACCTGACGAAACATGGATAGACGCAGCTTGGTACCCGGCGCCACGAGCACCTTAACGCCGTTAGAAAAGATGAGCTCACAGGCGCCATCGCTAGGGGTTGCGAGTTCGTCATCCTCGCGAATGGCGTCTCCCGCCGTGAGGGGACGGGTTACTTGATCAAAGGTCGACTTCGCCGTGATAGCTCCTTTGAGGCCAGCCAGCTCCACTTGCCCACGGAGAAGTTCGGCCCGAGCGAGAACGACGGAGAATAATAACAGGATGAACGGTTTCATACTCGCCAAGCCTTGGAATCATTGCCCAAGCGTCCACCGCGTTATAGTGGTGTCTATTACCTAAATAAAACTAAGGCGTTACACCTAGGCCAATGACGCATGTAGCAAGGCCGCACATACGGAGAGCTCCGCGGATTCCGTTTCGGAAAACTCGTAGGGAGACAGCTTCCCGATGCCGAGAACGCCCACCACTTTCCCCTCGGGAGTGACAATCGGCACGGCGAGTGCGCCTTGGACGTTGGTCTTACGCGCATCCGGCTTCGCCACGCCACCGAGGTCTTCCTGCAGGTTACATAGTTGGACCGCTTCCTTGCGCTGGGCGGCACAGCCGGCGATACCCTTACCGAACGGGATGTTATCCATCTTGGGCAACAGCATCGGCAGGACCTGCGGGGGGATGCCATGGTGCGCAATCAACATTAGCAGACCCGTCGTGGGATCCGTGCGGTGAATCGTCCCCGTGACACAGCCGAAGTTCTGGAGCACCTGAGCGAGGACGGCATTCCAATCGGTTTGGGCCGTTAGCAGCGCGGGAAGACCTTGCGTGGGAGTTGCCATAAAGCGTTAGACAGCCCGGCGGGCCATGCGTTCCTGGAGCCAGACCAAGCCGGTAGCCTCATCGATGAACACCCCATCCATTTGGGCCTCAAAAGCCTCATCAAGCACCTCGGAGAACCATCCAGCTGGCTTGTACCCAGAAGCGATGAGGTGTCGCCCCAAGAGGATGCGTTTGGGCATCGAGTCCTGGATATTAAGTTTAGCGGCCATCGCCAGCAGCCACACGCCTTGCGGCGAAGGCTCGTGACGCCATTCCTGATTGCGGCCCTTACGGTCAGCGGAATCAACGCGGACGAGGCGGTCGATTCGTCCAACCTTATTCGCCAAACGGCGAACGGCGCCCTCGCCGGCCTGCGCCTTATGGAGTTCGTGCGGCTGGGCGTGCCAGCGGACGAG
>Ga0209354_10000209_pt1 | contig 28921 bp, 25 predicted proteins | sample LauGreSpBDMM15DD_2_FD_187562 | JGI IMG/M metagenome (GOLD analysis project Ga0209354, IMG submission 187562) | Freshwater lake microbial communities from Lake Michigan, USA - Sp13.BD.MM15.DD (SPAdes) (version 2) | ecosystem: Environmental > Aquatic > Freshwater > Lake | place: Lake Michigan...
ATTTCATATGGAACAGGAACGCCCGTTAAATCCGGTTTTTTACCTTCAGAAATTATTACAATTATAGATTTACTTATAAATACACAAAAAGTTGTTTGTATAGAATTTGCAGAAATAAATCCGCTATTAGACAACAAAGGAAACAAAATGGCAGAAACGGCTTTTCAAATTCTTGATCATGTTGCAAACCAGATTTAACAGCTATGACTGAAAAAACCAATTATTATTTAGAATTAGAAGAACAGTATGGTGCGCATAATTATCACCCTATACCGGTTGTTATAGAAAAAGGAAGTGGTATTTATTTGACAGACGTTGATGGAAAAAAGTATATAGATTTTTTAAGCGGTTATTCTGCTGTTAATCAAGGTCATTGTCATCCTACAATTATTAATGCTTTAACGAGTCAGGCTCAAAATCTAACATTAACTTCTCGAGCTTTTCACAACAACTGGCTAGGTGAATATGAAAAGTATATTACAGATTTCTTTGGATACGATAAGGTTTTGCCTATGAATACAGGTGTTGAAGCGGGTGAAACAGCAATTAAACTAAGTAGAAGATGGGGGTATGAAGTAAAAAAAATACCACACAATGAAGCTGTTATCATTTTTGCCGAAGGCAATTTTTGGGGAAGAACCATAGCTGCCATATCAAGTTCCACAGACCCTTCTAGCTATACAAATTTTGGGCCTTTTGTACCAGGATTCTCATTGGTTCCATACAATAATTTGGTTGCATTAGAGACCGCCTTTAAAAATAATAATGTTGCTGGGTTTATGCTTGAGCCAATACAAGGTGAAGCTGGTGTTGTAATACCCGACGAAGGTTATTTAAAAGGAGTACGGGATTTATGTACTCGATACAATGTATTAATGATTGCTGATGAAATTCAAACAGGTTTATGTAGAACGGGCAAAATGTTAGCTTGTGATCATGAAAATGTAAGACCAGATATTTTACTATTGGGCAAAGCCTTGAGTGGTGGAGTGCTTCCTATTAGCGCTGTATTGTGTGACAATCCTATTATGACTTTAATAAAACCGGGAGAGCATGGTAGTACGTATGGAGGAAATCCGCTCGCTTGTGCGGTTGCTATAGCAGCACTAGAGGTATTAAAAGATGAAAACCTTGCAAGCAATGCAGAAAAAATGGGTCTTTTATTAAGAACTGAGTTAGAAAAAATCAATTCTCCATTTATAAAAAACATTAGAGGTAAGGGGCTACTAAATGCTGTTGTAATAGAACATCAAAACCCCAATGCAGCATGGGATGTATGTTTAGCCCTAAAAGAAAACGGTTTATTAGCAAAACCAACGCATGGAGATAAGATAAGACTAGCCCCACCATTAATTATAACGGAAGCACAAATTCATGAAAGTGTTTCAATGATTAACAAATCATTGAAACACTTCGAAATAAATTAGTTTTCTTCTGAAGTACTTGCTTCTTCTTCAAAATCTTCATCTTCTTCGTCCTCATCTTCAAAAAGCGCATCGTAGTTGTCTAATTGGTCCATACTTAATTCATCCACGATTTCAAAAATAGAGTCATTCTTTTTTCTCCAGATGCTAGTTTCATAATCATCGTGGTGCATTAATAATACCGCGTTGTCGGTATGCATTAAAGGCTCTAGCAAAGCAATTTGCTCCCCTTCATTTTCTACTACTAAATAAAAATTTCCGATGGTTAAATCATTAAAGTTTGCCATAATTAATTTTTATTTAAAATTAGATATCCATTATTACCATATTATAAACAGAATATATTTTTAATGTTAATTCTTATTACTTTCTCATTTCATACACATAATTGAGCCGGTCAGATTCACCAAAATAGGCGATAATTTCTTCGCCTATTTTTTTTGCCCCTAATTGAAGCATTGCATTTTGAGAGCGAATATTTAATGCGCCAACATGAAAAATCACCCTCTCTACATAAATAAATACATAATTAAGCATAAGGGTCTTTACCTCTTTATTAATACCCTTACCCCAACAATCTCTACTAAAAAAAGTATAGCCGATTTTTATTTCATCGTTTATACGACTGTAATCGTAAAAACGCGATGACCCCATCGCTTTACCGGTATCGGCATTTCTAATAATAAAGGCCCCACCGCTAGTTATTGCACCTTCAAAAAATGTTTGAAATACTTCTTTTTGATACCTGTTGGGGTTAGGGTGTTGTTCCCAAATAAGAGGATCTGATGCAACACCGTATAATTCCTCAAAGTGATCTACTTGCAAAGGCTCAAGCAAGACACTATTGTTGTTTAAATGATTAGGCTGCAGGTTCATGTATTTTATTATTAAATAAATTTAATTTAAAATGTTGAGGTCCACTATTCTTTAAACTAATTATATTTTTTCTTACATTGTAACACTTTAAATTAAGACTATGGAAGTACATCATTCCCATCACCACGGCGGTCATCAAACAAAAAAATGGAAAGAATATATTACTGAGTTTCTAATGTTGTTTACTGCAGTTACTTTAGGGTTTTTTGCCGAAAATCAGCGCGAACACTATATCGAACATCTAAGAGAGAAGCAGTATATGCAAAGCTTATATGAAGATCTCAAAAAAGATACCATCGAATTAAATTCTCTAAAGCGTGTTTACACGAAGCAAATGAAGATTATTGACACAACCATTAATCTTTTTAAAATAGGTGAATGGAACGATGTCAACCTCAATAAAATTTATATTTTAAATTTATCAACCCTAGGAAATAGGGGGCTTAATTTAATGGAACGTACAAGCGTTCAATTAAAAAATGCGGGTGGCATGCGACTTATTAAAAATTCCAAAATTAGTGATGAAATCGCTAATTACTGGCATTGGCAGGAGTATGCCAAGGCCTACGGTGCCACAACAGAAGAACTAAAACTAAAGGCTCGCGAGCGTTCATATAATATTTTTAATCAATTTTATTACAATGAAATTAATAGAGAAGAAATCAAAACGACAAAATCGGGTGCTCAATTAATGACTTACGACAAAACCATATTAACAGAATTCGCAAATAGGCTTTCACATATAAAAAACTCAATAAAAAACCAGCAATTGTATCAGTTAGATCAAATATTATCTTCAGCTACTATTTTACTAAATGATTTAAAAACGGAATACGAGGTTAAGTAGTTTTTAGGCTTGCATTTCTAATTCGTGCATATTAATAAAAACTTGCTCTGCATTACCATTCCGGTGTTTTGAGATAATATTTTAAGTATATTGTTTATCAAATTCCTACGTTCAAAAGTAGTACAATAAACAACCATGGCATTACCGGCAACCCCTTCAAATAACAACTCTATTAGTAACCAAACCAATAACTGGCTTTTCCCGTTTATTCTGGTTACCAGCTTGTTTTTCTTTTGGGGTTTTGTGCATAATCTAGACCCAATATTAATCCCTCACTTGCGTAAATCGTTTCGGTTAAATGATTTACAATCTTCACTCATAGACTCCTCTGTGTTCATTGCTTACTTTGTAATGGCACTTCCGGCGGGTTACGTGATGCGTAAGTATGGTTATAAATCTGGAATTGTGGGGGGGCTCCTCTTGTTTGCGCTAGGATGCTTTTTATTTTTACCTGCAGCAGATACCCATCAATATATTTATTTTTTAGGAGCACTATTTATTATTGCTAGCGGTTTAACTTTTTTAGAAACAGCAGCCAACCCTTACGCAACAATTATTGGTCCTCCCGAAACGGCAACACGTCGTTTAAATTTTGCGCAATCATTTAATGGGCTTGCTGCCATGGTTGCTCCTATTATTGGTGGTCAATTTATTTTGTCTGGTACAGAAATGTCAGATGAAGCTTATGCACAATTATCTCCCGAAGCGCTTAATAATTATTTGACTACAGAGGCGCAAAGTGTAAAAATGCCTTACCTTATTTTAGGTATTCTTGTTTTACTAGTTGCTGTTTTATTTATGGTATCAAAACTCCCTGATGTTAAAGAAGGGGATGACAGTAAAGCCGGTAACAATCCCCTAAAAGCCTTTAGACATAAGCATTTGACATGGGCCGTAGTGGCGCAATTTTTTTATGTGGGCGCACAGGTTTGTGTAGGTAGTTTTTTTATTAAAATGGCCAGAACGGGCGCCGGTATGGATGAAAAAACCGCTGCTCAATATTTAGGTTGGGGCTATGGTGCCGCCTTTATGATTGGAAGATTTGTTGGTACATTTTTAATGGGAAGGTTTGCTTCTGAAAAATTATTAAGTGTGTATGCCCTTATCAATATTGTTTTATCTGCAGTAGCCATTTTTGGCTCAGGCATCGTTGTGGTGTACGCACTAATTGCTATTGCATTTTTTATGTCCATTATGTTTCCAACTATTTTTTCATTGGGTATTAAAGAAGTAGGTGCCGATACAAAAATGGCATCTAGTTTAATTGTGATGTCGATAGTTGGTGGCGCATTTTTGCCTCCGGTGCTTGGAATTATTTCTGATGCAACGGGTAGTATTCAAAATGGGTACATTGTACCACTTATTTGTTTTGTTGTGGTGTTTTTATTTGCAACCAAAGGACATAAAGTAAAATCTGTATAGTACCCATGACTACTTTGCCACCAAAAAGATTAGTGATAGAGATGCACCCAAAAGATAATGTGTTGGTGGCGTTAACTCATTTAGCTGCGGGGCAAATTGTGGACTATGATAACGAGGTGTACACTATTTTAGAACCTATCCAAAGCAAGCATAAATTTTACACAAGTAATCTTACAAAAGGTGCTTCTGTATTCATGTACGGCGTTCTTGTTGGTACGACGCAATGTAATGTAGCCAGAGGAACCCTTGTAACTACCGCTAATTTAAAGCATGCTGCAGCGCCTTATGCCTATAGGGAAACAAAATTTTCATGGGAAAAACCGGATGTCTCAGCGTTTGCCAATAAATTTTTCAATGGTTTTGTAAGATCTAACGGTCAGGTAGGTACTGCCAATTATTGGCTTTTTATTCCTACTGTGTTTTGTGAGAATAGAAATTTAGACGTCATAAAAGAAGCGTTACACCATAAACTCGGTTATGCGGTTAGTGATAAATATAGTAAGTATACCCAGTTGCTTTTAGAAGCATATGAAAAAGGGGAAGCTATTACCAACATCAACTTTTCTCCAAGTAATACGCCTCAAAAAAACCGAGTATTCAAAAATGTTGATGGCATTAAATTTTTGAACCATAGTGGTGGTTGTGGAGGCACAAGAGCCGATGCAGCAACATTAAGTGCCTTACTCGCTTCTTATGCAAATCATCCAAACGTAGGCGGGATAACGGTTTTAAGCCTCGGATGTCAACACTTGCAAGTAGAGGATTTCAAAAATGATATTAAAAAAATAGCACCTAATTTTGACAAACCGCTTTATATTTTTGAACAACAACAATCAGAAAGCGAAGAAGAATTGATTGCATCTGCCATCAAAAAAACATTTGAAGGTCTCATTGAAATCAATCAATTCGAAAGACAACCTGCTCCGCTAAGTGCACTTACAATAGGCGTAAAATGTGGAGGTAGTGATGGATTTAGTGGCGTTTCTGCAAATCCAGCTGTAGGTTATGCCGCAGATTTATTGGTGGCAATTGGAGGTAAAGTTTTATTGGCAGAATTCCCTGAATTATGCGGAGCCGAGCAAGATTTAATTGATCGTTGTGAGACGGAAACTGCTGCAAACAAATTTATAGATCTTATGCGTAGCTATGATGCGCTAGCACATAAAGTAGGTTCTGGATTTCATATGAATCCTTCACCAGGTAATATCAAAGACGGTTTAATTACCGATGCTATTAAAAGTGCTGGAGCTGCAAAAAAAGGAGGCACATCTCCCATTGTAGACGTATTGGATTACACAGAGCAGGCCACTAAATCTGGACTCAGTCTTGTTTGTACGCCAGGAAATGACGTAGAAGCCACTACTGGTAAGGCTGCAGCTGGAGCCACCCTCATATTATTTACTACCGGACTTGGAACGCCAACGGGCAATCCAGTTTGTCCGGTCATTAAAGTAGCCACCAATTCTCCGCTCGCAAAAAGAATGAAAGACATTATCGATATTGATTGCGGTCCTATCATTAGTGGTGAAAAAACCATTGAACAAATGGGTATAGAAATTTTAGAATATTGCATTAAGGCAGCGAGTGGTGAAGTGACTCCAAAAGCAGTGCTTTTAAATCAAGACGATTTTATACCGTGGAAGCGCGGCGTTTCTTTATAATTATTTTTTATGTTTTCATTAGTTAATAAAAAAGCAGTTATCACCGGTGGTGGTAGTGGTATTGGAAAAGCAATAGCCGTCACTTTTGCAGCACAAGGAGCAGCTGTGCATGTGTTAGAATTAACCACAGAGGCTGGGGCAGATACGGCTGCAACTATTAGTGCAGCGGGAGGATCCGTAACGGTACATGCTTGTAATGTTGCGATTAAAGAAGAAGTTAATAAAGTGTTTACAGCGATTGGGGCAATTGATATTTTAGTAAATAATGCTGGTGTTGCTCATATTGGCAAAGCCGACACAACACCTGAAGCAGATTTTGACAGGGTGATGTCTATCAATGTAAAAGGTGTGTATCACTGCATAGCTGCTGCTATACCTGGCTTTCGCGCCAACGGTAGCGGCGTAATCATTAATATGGCATCTATTGCTGCATGGGTAGGGCTAGCAGATCGTTTTGTATATTCTACTGCTAAAGGCGCTGTTATGGCAATGACACTTTCTGTAGCAAAAGATTACATGCATGAAAATATAAGGTGTAATTCTATTTCACCAGCGCGCGTGCATACACCTTTTGTGGATGGATTTATTGCAAAAAATTATCCGGGTAAAGAAGCCGAAATGTTTGAAAAATTATCTGCATCGCAACCTATTGGCAGAATGGCAAAGCCCGAAGAAGTAGCTGCACTCGCACTTTATTTAGCAAGCGATGAAGCTTCATTTATTACAGGATGTGACTATCCAATAGATGGTGGCTTTATCAAACTCAATAATTAATTTTTAGATTTTAATATAGCAAGCAATGAAACTTATAAGATTTGGACATGAAGGAAATGAAAAACCGGGTATCATCATAAGTGATATTTGGTATGATGTATCTAGTGTGGTAGCTGATTACAACGAAGCCTTTTTTGCAAACAATGAAATAGAAAAAATTAAAACGGCTGTTGCTTCGGGCGTATCGCTTCCGGTTGTGGATCCTGCAACCAGACTAGGTTCTGTAGTTGCGAGGCCTTCAAAAATTATTTGTATTGGCCTTAATTATGTAGACCACTGTCTCGAAACCAATGCACCTATTCCAGCAGAGCCCGTTTTATTTTTTAAATCTACCACGGCACTTTGCGGCCCTAATGATGATGTAGTGATTCCAAAAAATAGTGTAAAAACAGATTGGGAAGTAGAACTAGCTTTTGTGATTGGTAAAAAAGCCTCTTATGTAGAAGAAGCTGATGCACTAGATTATGTAGCAGGCTACTGCTTACACAATGATTATAGCGAAAGAGAATTTCAATTAGAAAGAGGTGGACAGTGGGCTAAAGGAAAAGGTTGTGACACATTTGCACCGCTAGGTCCATTTTTAGCAACCCCCGATGAATTGGCAGATGTCAATAATTTAAAAATGTGGTTAACTGTAAATGGTAAAACCTATCAAAATAGTAACACGCTAAACCTTGTATTCAAAATACCTTTTTTGGTGCATTACTTAAGCCAGTTTATGACCCTTTTACCGGGCGATGTAATTAGCACAGGAACCCCTCCTGGCGTAGGTTTGGGCATTAAGCCAGAACCGGTTTATGTAAAGCCAGGCGATGTCATTGAACTAGGAATTGAAGGACTTGGTACTAGTAAACAAACAGCGGTTGCGTATACAAAAAAATAAAAACATGGGAGCACAACAATATTTTTTAGCACTCGATTTAAAAGATGATCCTGCATTAATTGCGGAGTACAAAGCATACCATCAAAATGTGTGGCCAGAAATTATTGATAGCATTAAAAGTGCTGGCATTACTTGTTTAGATATTTACTGTGTAGCCAATCGTTTATTTATGGTATTAGAGGCGGGTGAAAACTTTTCTTTTGAAGCAAAGTCTGCAGCAGATGCTGCAAATGAAGTGGTTCAAAAATGGGAAACATTGATGTGGACATACCAGCAGGCTATGCCAGGATCAAAGCCTGGAGAAAAATGGGTCATGCTAGAAAAAATATTTACACTTCCTCAATAAAACAATATGGAATTAGGACTTTCAAATAAAGTGATTGTTGTGTCGGGTGGCGCTAAAGGCATCGGCTATGGCATTGCTAAAGTATTAGCAAAGGAAGGGGCAACGGTTTGTATTATTGGGCGTAGTGCTGCTGATAATAAAGCTGCCGTGGATGCCCTTGTAACCGCTGGCGGTAAAGCAGTTGCCGTTGAAGCAGAATTAACAGACCCAAATGCTTGTAAACAGGCGATTGATACCGTACTTGCTACATTCGGAACCATTGATGGGCTTGTAAACAATGCCGGCGTAAATGATGGTGTGGGTCTAGAAAATGGAAGCTATGAAGGTTTCATAGCCTCATTACATAAAAACTTAGTGCACTATTATTTATTAGCACATCATGCATTACCAGCACTAAAAAAATCTAAAGGAGCTATTGTAAATATTGGTTCTAAAACCGCAGAAACGGGTCAGGGCAATACGTCTGCCTATGCAGCATCTAATGGTGGCAGAAACGCGTTAACGAGAGAGTGGGCGGTAGAATTACTAAAATACGGCATTCGTGTAAATGCTGTAATTGTTGCTGAATGTTTTACGCCGCTTTATGAAACTTGGATAAAAACATTTGACAATCCTTCCGAAAAATTAGCAAGCATCACGGCAAAAATCCCACTAGATAACCGAATGACCACTGATATTGAAATTGCAAATATGGTTGCGGTATTACTTTCCGAAGTTTCAAGTCATACTACTGGACAACTCATACATGTTGATGGCGGATATACGCATTTAGACAGAGCACTTTTATAGACATTTTTTGGATCCCTAAATTACTCCGAATGAATTTTAAAAAATTAGTTTTTGTTAGTTGCCTTGTTACACTGCAGCTAACTGTAGTTGTGCGCGCACAAGATTGGTTAATTGATGCCTCGCCCTATAAGGCAGCCATCACACAAAAGGGTAATACCGTTGAACTCAACAACGGACTCGTACGACGAAAATTTACCATTGGCGCTAATTTTGCCTGTACCGATTATACCAATCTAGCCAATCAACAACAACTATTACGTGCCATTAAACCAGAAGCGCGAGTTGTATTAGATGGTGTATTGTACAATGTGGGTGGACTCGTGGGCCAAAAAGAAAATGGATATATTTTACCGGGTCTTGCAGATACTTTAAAAGCCGGCATAAACGATTTTAAATATGTTTCTCATACTACAGGGCCACTCAAACCATTTTTAAATTGGAAAAATAAAAGTTGGGCACACCACACTGCCGCGCCAACGGGACAAGAATTAATTGTTACTTACGCGCATCCATTACAAAAACTTAATGGTATTAAAGTTGAAGTGCATTATGAACTCTATAATCATTTACCGCTTATTATTAAATGGGTTTCCATATTAAATACATCCAATACACCACATGCACTAGATAGAGTTGTTAACGAAGTACTTGGACTTGTAGAAGAAGAAAGTGCAGTAGTTGGGACCCCAGAAGAAATGAAAAAACAGCACGGCATTTACTTAGAAACCAATTATGCGTTTAACAATGCCATGCGTTACGATATCAGTGATCAAACAACGCATTGGAAAACAGATTCGGTATATACTTCACAGGTAAATTATAATTACCAAACACCATGCCTTTTAGAAATTTATCCTGAAAAGGCTCCTGGTATTGACTTGCAGCCTAATGAATTATTTAAATCGGTGCGTACGCACGAGTTACTCATGGACAGTTATGATAGACAGCGTAGAGGACTCATGATACGTAAAATGTATACAGCTGTTGCACCTTGGACGGCGCAAAATCCAATATTCATGCACCTCGTTAGTAAAAATGACGAGGAAGTAAAAACAGCAATTGATCAGTGCGTAGCAACTGGTTACGAAGCTGTGATTTTAAGTTTTGGTAGTCACTTAAATATGGAAGACACCACACAAAAAAATATTACACGCTGGAAAGGATTAACAGAGTATGCACACACGCGTGGAATATTATTAGGTGGTTATTCACTGTTTAGTAGCAGAAGAATTTCTGATGAAGACGATGTCATAGATATTAAAACTGGAAAACCAGGAGGCGCTTTTTTTGGTAACGCACCATGCTTTGGAAGTAAGTGGGGCCTCGCTTATAGAGAAAAAATAAAAAACTTTTTTGCCAAAACTGGATTTGATATTTGGGAAAATGATGGTCCTTATCCGGGTGATGTTTGCGCTTCAACAACACACCCAGGCCACAAAGGATACAATGATTCGCAGTGGCGTCAAATGGAAATTCAAAAAGAATTGTACCACTGGTTAAATGAAAGAGGCGTATATATCAATGCCCCCGATTGGTATTTTTTAGATGGTACCCACAAAATTGCAATTGGCTATCGTGAAGTTAATTTTTCATTACCACGCGAGCAACAACGTATTTTAAATAGACAAAACATTCATGATGGTACCATCGAAAAAACGGCTTCTATGAGTTGGGGATTTGTACCATTAACCAATTACCAAGGAACTGATCCAAGAGCAGTACTAGAGCCACTTTCGGAGCATTTAATGGATTATGAACAACTCATGATACAGTATTATGGTGCGGGCGTGCAGGCCTGTTATAGAGGACCTAGACTGTATGATACAGAAACTACTCGACAAATGGTTGCTCGTACCATTAACTGGTATAAAAAGTACCGCTCTATTTTGAATGCGGATATGATTCAGCTCCGAAGAGCAGACGGTAGAGATTGGGATGGACTCATTCACGTAGACCCTAGTTCAAAACAAAAAGCGCTGGGTATGCTGTACAATCCAACCAAAGAAAAAATTACTAGAACCATACCGGTACCCCTTTATTATACCGGTTTAACCACCACAGCAACACTTGCGCTTAAAGATGATAAAGCAACCGCAAAAAAATACACATTAAACAGAAATCATGAGCTACTGCTTACTGTGACCATCGAGCCAGAAAGTTATACCTGGTTTACAGTAGAATAGTTTTTGGAAATTAACCGATTATTTAGGAAATTACCCGTTACAAAATCACCATTTATGAAAAAATTATTTTCTGCATTTACATTTTTTGTAATTGCTCTTTGCACAAGTGCGCAAAACATCGACATTGCGAAGCATTTTAAAAGTTTAAAACCTAGAAGTATTGGCCCTGCTGGTATGAGTGGTCGTGTTACTGCCATTGATGCGGTATGGTCAAACCCTAATATTATTTATTTAGGAACGGCTAGTGGCGGTGTTTGGAAATCTGAAAATGGTGGTGCTAGTTGGAGTTCAATTTTTGACGAACAACCCATTTTAAATATTGGTTCTGTAGCTATTACACAAAGCAATCCAAGTGTTGTTTGGGCTGGAACCGGAGAAGGCAATCCTAGAAACTCTGTGAGTTTAGGAGAAGGTATTTATAAAAGTATCGATGGTGGAAAAACATGGAAATGTATGGGCCTAGAAAAAACTAGAAACATACACCGTATTATCATTGATCCTACCAACCCTGATGTTGTATACGCAGGTGTAATGGGTAATCCATTTGTACCACATCCAGAAAGAGGTTTGTATAAAACAACAGATGGTGGACAAACATGGAAAGTAATTTTACATACCAACGATACCAGTGGTGTAGGTGATATGGTAATGGATCCAGTAAATCCAAACAAGTTATTTGTAAATATGTACCAACACCAAAGAACACCATGGAGTTTACAAGGTGGTGGAAAAGGAAGTGGATTTTATGTTACATACGATGGTGGTAAATCATTTAAAAAACTAGGCAAAGAAGACGGCTTACCAGACGGAAACCTAGGCCGCATAGGTATTACAGTGGGTCGTAACGATCCAAACAGAGTATATGCACTTGTTGAAGCAACAAAAAATGGTTTGTATAAATCAGAAGATGGTGGTTTAAAATGGGAGCTTGTAAATAGTGAATCTTCGGTGGTAACCAATCGTGCATTTTATTTCCAAGACATTGCCATTGATCCTACCAATGAAAATAGATTGTACAACATCAATCAAATGATTACGGTGAGTGAAGACGCTGGTAAAACATTTAAATCTGTAATTCCTTATAGTGGTATTCACCCAGATCACCACGCTTGGTGGATTCATCCTCAAAATGGAAATTTTATTATTGATGGTAATGATGGTGGTATTGGAATTTCAAGAGACCGTGGTAAAACATGGCAGTTCGATGAAAAATTACCACTCGGACAATTTTATCATATCAATGTTGACAATAAAATTCCTTACAATGTAATGGGTGGTTTACAAGATAATGGAAGCTGGCATGGTCCTGCCTATGTGTGGGTGAACAGTGGCATCAGAAATGCATACTGGCAAGGTGTTGGTGGTGGTGATGGATTTGATGTAGTTCCAGATGCAGAAGATGCAAACTGGGTATATAGCATGAGTCAGGGCGGTTCAGTGGGTCGTTACAATATTGCAACCGGAGAAGAGTGGAGCATTCGTCCACCAAGTCCGGCACCTGGCGTACGTCAGCGATTTAATTGGAACGCTGCGATTGCGCAAGATCCATTTGATAAAAAAACAATTTATTATGGTTCTCAATTTGTAAACAAGAGTTCTGACAAAGGTGCATCTTGGTCGCAAATTTCAGACGATTTAACAACGCGCGATAGTGCAAAAATGGATCAGTCTAATAATGGTGGTTTAAACGTAGACATTACCGGTGCCGAAAATTATTGTACGGTTATTTGTATCGAACCTTCTGCAAAACAACAAGGTGTTATTTGGGCAGGTACTGATGATGGTAATGTGCAACTAACACAAGATGGCGGAAAAACATGGACCAACTTTAGGGGCAAAATCCCTGGAATGCCACTTGGTGCTTGGGTTCCACAAATTCGCGCTTCACGTTTTAATGCAGGAGAAGCTTTTGTAGTGGCCAACGATTACAGAAGAGGTAATATGAAGCCTACTGTTTTTAGAACCACCGATTTTGGTAAAACATGGACTAATATTTTAGAAGATAAAAAAGTAATTGGATACGCGCTTTGTGTTTTACAAGACCCAACGCAACCTAATTTAATTTTTGTTGGAACAGAGCAAGGTTTATGGATTAGCTTAGATAACGCTGCAACATTCCAACAATTTAAAAATGAGTATCCTTCTGTTTCTACTTATGATTTAGTGATTCAAGAAAGAGAAAACGATTTAGTTATTGCAACTTTTGGTAGAGCACTTTATGTATTGGATGATATAGGTGGCTTAAGAAAAGCGGCAGCAAATATGGGCAAAGTATTTTCGAATAAAGTAACTGTATTTAATGCACCAGCTGGTTATCAAGCACACCGCAAAAATGCTATGGGTATTGAATATAGCGTTTGGGGTACGTATGAGGGTGAAAATAAAAGAGCTGGACTTCCTATCAGTTTCTTTGTTCATAAAGCAGCATCTGATACGGGTAAAAATGCTATCGGAGACACTGCTATGCTTCGTTTTTATGATGCAAGTAATACACTCGTAAGAACAATTCGTACAAAAACAGATTCTGGTTTTAATAGGTATTTCTGGGGCATGGAAGGCCGTGGCTTACGTGCAAGCGGCGGCGGCGGTAGAGGTGGCAGAATGGGTGGTGGTGCAGGATATGGTGGTGGTGCACCTCAAGAAGCACCTGGTTTACCAGTAGATCCAGGAACCTATAAAGTTGTGGTGAGTGTTGGTCGTAATTTTTCTGATAGCACCATGCTTGTTGTTAATGATGATCCATATGCACCTACTTCTAAAGAAGTGCGCGATGCGATCAGAAAAGCAAATGCAAGACTCGATAAAACCACCGAGAAACTAAATACCTTAAATGAGCGTATGACAGAAGTAGATGGCATCATTGCAAAAATTGAGGCTAACCTAAGAGACATGGATAAAAAAGCAGCCGATACGATTCGCAAAACAGTAACGGTTGTTAAAGATGAAATGAAAGCGATTAGAGAAATGCTAAATGGTAAACCACAAACCAAGCAAGGTTACGGAAACATACCGCAAGTAACAGTAAGTAGTGTTTTTGGTGAAGCTAGAATGACTGTAATGGGTAAGCCGGTTGTACCAGGTGCACAAGAAGACCGCTTAATAACAAATGCAGAACAAAAAGTAGCTGAAGTAATTACACGTGCCAACAAGTTTTTTGATGGTGCTTGGAAATCATTTAGAACACTAGCAGAAGCTGCACCAGTTAAAATTTTTAAGGATTATAAAACAATTGATTAAATAATTTTTAATACCCCAACAAATTTTTACAACCATAACTAGAAACCATTTATGAGTTCATTAGCACTATCCGATAAAATAGTTTTTGTTCTTTATTTTTTAATGGTTGCTAGTTATGGTTATTGGGTGTACCGCAAAAAAAAGGATACCGTATCAGCATCTCAAGACTTTTTTCTAGCCGAAGGATCCCTTACTTGGTGGGCTATTGGTGCTTCTTTGATTGCATCTAATATTTCTGCAGAGCAGTTTATTGGTATGAGTGGCGAAGGTTTTTTTGTAGGCGTTGCCATCGCAGCGTATGAATGGATTGCAGCACTTGGTTTAATTATTATTGCTGTATGGTTTATTCCTATTTACCTAAAAAATAAGATTTATACGATGCCTCAGTTTTTAAAAACGAGGTATAACGAATCGGTGGCACTTGTAATGGCTATATTTTGGTTGTTACTCTATGTATTTGTAAACTTTACTTCCATACTATATTTAGGCGCTGTTGCAATCAATGGATTGTTAGGTGGTGATTATTTACACCTAGTTATGATTGGACTCATGTTAATGGCACTTATCATTACGCTTGGTGGCATGAAAGTTATTGGCTACACCGATGTTATTCAAGTAGCTGTATTAATTATTGGTGGTTTTGCAACGGTATACATGGCATTACAAATTGTAGATCAAAGAATCAATCATGTAATAGATGGTAGTGCACTTGCAGGATTTAATACCTTGTTATTACAAGCGCCAGAACACTTCCATTTAATTTTACCAAAACCCAACAATACCGATATGAGTGCTGCTGGGCAGTTGGCAAGAGATAAGTATATTATCTTACCAGGTATTGCTATGTACTTTGCGGGCCAATGGATTTTGAATTTAAATTATTGGGGTTGTAATCAGTACATCACACAGCGCGCACTTGGTGCGCAATTAGAAACAGCTAGAAAGGGTATTTTATTTGCTGGCTTCATGAAATTATTTATGCCTGTTATTGTAATGCTTCCGGGTATTGCAGCGTTTGTGTTGTATAAAAATGGTCAGTTAGCAGGTTTTGAAGGCGGAAAAGATGGCGCCTATTCTGCGATACTTGCTTTTTTACCAGCTGGTTTAAAAGGGCTAGCTATTGCTGCACTAACGGCTGCTATCGTTGCATCACTTGCTGGTAAAGCAAATAGTATTTCAACCATTTTCACATTGGATATTTATAAAAAATACATCAACCAACAGGCCGATGAAAAAAAGTTGGTATGGACGGGTCGTTTAACCGTATTTATTTCAATGGTTATAGCGGTGATATTTACTTGGAAAGATTTATTGGGTATTGGAGGAGAAGGTGGTTTCACATTTATTCAAAAGTATACCGGCTTTATTAGCCCAGGTGTATTTGCGATGTTTATGCTTGGATTTTTCTGGAAGCGAACTACTGGTGCAGCTGCTATGACAGGTTTGATCACCGGATTTTTATTAGCCATATTTTTTAATAGTTACGCTATTCCTCTTTTCGGAACAGATAATATCATGTACACGGCATACCTCAATAAAAGTGGTGCTTACGAAATTCCGTTTTTAATAAATATGGGTTGGTCGTTTGTGCTAACGATAATTATAATGGTCATTGTAAGTATGGCGGGACCTAAAGTGAATCCTAAAGCATTTGAAATTGATGCTAGCATGTTTAAGGTAAGCAAATCAACACTCGTACTGATTGTAATCATACTCATGTTGCTAAGTGCCCTGTACGTTAAATTCTGGTAGTATTATCTAACATCTTTTGCGCAGCCACAGCCACCTTTTCTTTGGTACCCAGGCTTGAATACGCTGCAGGCAGATGCCGAAACAGCAATCATAAGCGTGATGATAATGATTTTAAGAAGACTGTGTTTCATAATTGAATACTAAATTACGTAAAAATTCATCCAAATACCATTAAAACAGAGGCGCCCATACAACGTATTTTAGTTGCACCACTCGATTGGGGACTTGGACATGCTTCTCGGTGCGTGCCTATTATCCATGATTTCATAGAAAAAGGGCATTCAGTTACTATTGCTGCAGATGGCGCACAAAAAAAATTATTACAATATTATTTTCCTACTACGAGGTATGTATCAATACCTAAATACAATATCAGGTATAGTAAAAAAGCTTGGTGGCTTCCGTTTGCTTTATTTTTTCAGTTACCTAAAATGGCATTGGCTATTTATAAAGAACACCGGTGGCTGCAGGCAAATGCGGATGCATTTGATCATGTGATTTCAGATAATAGGTATGGGCTATATCATACTAGTTTAAAAACCACTTTTATCACCCATCAGTTGTTTGTGAAAGCGCCTTTTATATGGGCCGAAAAAATCATTCAAAAAGTACAGTACTACTTTATTAATAAATTTTCAGAATGCTGGGTTCCTGATATGCTAGATTATCCAGGCTTTGCAGCGGATTTGTCTCACCCAACCCTAATGCCAAAAATACCGGTAACTTATATTGGTCCACTAAGCCAGTTTAGTGTTTTACAAAACGCATCCGGGACTGTAACACCAATAAAATATAAGTATTGTTTTTTGTTGTCTGGTCCCGAGCCTCAAAGAAGTATGTTGCAAGACATCATTGAATTCGGCGCGCAACAATTCAATGAACCTTCGATACTTATTGAAGGTAGACCTTCCGATTTACCCAATCATTATCAAATAAAAAATTCATTGACCAAACTGCGTTACGCAAGCGGCCAAGATCTACTAGATATTATCATGCAGTCTGAATTTATTGTGTGCCGTAGTGGTTATTCTACGCTAATGGAACTGTTACCACTGCATAAAAAAATGATATTGGTACCAACGCCTGGTCAAACAGAACAGGAATATTTGGCCACATCTCTTGCTCATCGCCAAATGGCTGTAATAATGGATCAGGCTACATTTGACGTTGTTACACTAAATGAAAAAGCAGACAAGCATTGCTTTATATTTGCTTCATGAATTCAAAGACAAAGGCACATATTGCAGTATTAATTGCAAATTTAATTTTTGGTGCAGGTTACGCGGTTATAAAAACAATTACACCTCAATATTTAGCGCCCTATTCATTAAATGTAGTTCGCGTTGTGGTGAGTCTTGTATTATTTTGGTCTTTATTATTATTTAAGCCATCTAGAGTTTCTATCGATAAAAAAGATATTCCACTGTTTATACTTTGTGGTATAACAGGTGTGGTCATCAATCAAATAATGTTTGTTAAAGGACTAGCATTGACATCTGCCATTCATAGTTCACTGCTTTCATTAGCTACACCCATATTTATTACCATTATTGCTATTTGGCTACTCCATGAAAAATTTAATATTAATAAATTTTTCGGACTGGCGCTTGGTATAGGCGGCGCTAGTTTACTCGTACTTGTAAAAGACGTACAATCTAGTAATAGCAGTAGTTTGCTTGGAGATTTGTTTATACTTATAAATGCTATATCCTATGCATTTTATATGGTGCTCGTAAAACCGCTCATGGAAAAATACAATGCACTTCACGTATTACGTTGGGTATTTACCTTTGGCACTATTTTTATTTTGCCCATTGCCCTGCCTGATTTTGTAGCCACCGATTGGTCTATATTTGGAACGCCACAATGGTTAGCACTTGCATTTGTGGTACTTCTTGTTACTTTTTTATCCTATTTATTTACAGTATATGGTTTATCTGAACTTGGCCCATCCGTAACGGGGGCCTACATATACACCCAACCTGTTTTTGCAACAATTATTGCAATGGTTTTTGCGGGTGAACATTTTACAATCATCAAAGGAGCAGCAGCAGTTCTTATTTTTTCGGGTGTTTATTTTGTGAATAGAAAAAAAGCTATCTAGCAGCGTTTCTTTATATTTGTAAGGATGGCTGTAAAACGTATATCTATAACAGAATTTATTTCCATGTTAGAACAGTATCCAATACTGGATGTAAGAAGCCCATCGGAGTATGCGCATGCCCACATGAAAAACGCATATTCTTTACCCCTGTTTTCAGATGAAGAACGAAAGGTAGTTGGTACCGCATACAAACAACAAGGGAAACAGCCTGCTATCAAATTAGGGCTTAACTATTTTGGCGTAAAAATGGCCGCGATGGTAAGTGATGTAGAGGCGCTACTCGCTGCTAGCCCAGATCCGAATAATAAAGTGGTGCTTGTGCATTGTTGGCGCGGTGGTATGCGCAGCGCAGGGGTAGCATGGCTTTTAGATTTATACGGCTATACCGTATATACGCTCGCTGGCGGCTATAAAGCCTACCGGAACTGGGTATTGGCTCAATTTACAGTACCATATCAATGTAAAGTACTGGGTGGATTTACGGGATCTGGTAAAACAGAAACCTTGCATGCGCTTCAAGCATTAAAAGAGCCCATTATTGATTTAGAAGGGCTAGCACACCATAAGGGTTCTGCGTTTGGAAATTTGGGACAGCCGGTGCAACCTTCGCAAGAACAGTTCGAAAATTTATTAGCACAATTACTTTTTAAAATACATAATGAGTATGCTTATGTTTGGGTAGAAGATGAAAGCAGGCGTATAGGTCTTGTCAATATTCCAACACCACTATTTGAGCAAATGCGAAAGAGCAAAGTTTACTTTTTAGATATTCCTTTTTCTGAGCGTCTTCAATTTATTGTTAGCGGATATGGTAATTTTGAAAAAGATAAATTAATGACCGCAATACTTCGCATTAAAAAAAGATTGGGAGGCTTAGAGACAAAAACGGCTATTGATTTTTTAACTGAAGATGATGTTGTAAGTAGTTTTAGTGTTTTACTTACCTACTACGATAAGTTGTATTTAAAAGGAGCCAATAATAGAGAAAATCCGGAATCATTGATTCAAAAAATAAAAGTACCGGATATTGATCCATCTGCAAATGCTGCTACTTTATTAGCAAGTGCCAGTTTATAATAATCCTTTACATTTTTTTGTTAAATATCTCACTACTCCAATAGGTGGAGGACCCTGCGCGTATATTTGAATTCTAAAAATTTAGGTATGAATGAATTTGTTTTATATGCTTTGTTAGCTGTGAGTTGCGTATCACTTTTGTTGGTCATCTTCTTATTATCAAAATCTAATAATGGCGCGGGGCTACAAAATGAAATGTCCATATTACAATCTAAAATTGCACAACTAGAGCATTCTATAAAAACAGATTTTAGCATTAATAGAACAGAGACAAATAACACCATACAGTCGGGACTTGACGGTCTTATTCAAAAAACAGACGCCAATCATAAACTTAATAGAGATGATTTGAGAACTGGTTTAATTGATTTAACACAGGAGCTTAAAAATAAATTTACCGACTTAACAGAGGGTCAGTCAAAACTGGTACAACAAACCGAAAAAAAATTGGAGCAGATGCGGGAAACGGTGGATGAAAAACTTCAAAAAACGCTAAACGAAAGGCTGGGTCAGTCTTTTGAAGCGGTTGGAAAGCAATTAGAAGCCGTGCAACTTGGACTTGGGGAAATGAAAACATTAGCTGGGGATGTAGGTGGTTTAAAAAAGGTACTTAGTAATGTCAAAATGCGTGGCGGTATTGGTGAAGTACAGTTAGCGATGCTGCTTGAACAAATACTAGCACCTGAACAGTATGCTGCTAATGTAAAAACCAAGCAAAACAGCGCAGACATTGTAGAGTTTGCAATTAAACTACCGGGCCGTGATGATAATAATAAGCAGGTGTGGCTTCCTATCGATGCGAAATTTCCCAAAGATGTATATGAGCAATTGCAAACTGCTTATGATGCCTCCGATTTACCAGAAATAGAAGCAGCTCAAAAAAACTTAGAGCAAACTATAAAAAAAATGGCCAAAGACATTTCTGATAAATACTTAGATCCGCCCAATACTACTGATTTTGCCATCTTATTTCTACCCTTCGAAGGTATTTATGCCGAAGTGGTAAGAAAAGCCAGTTTACTCGAAGATTTGCAGCGTAATTATAAGATTATAGTGACGGGTCCGAGTACCCTTGCCGCTATTTTAAATAGTTTGCAAATGGGCTTTAAAACGCTTGCTATTCAAAAGCGTAGTGGAGAAGTTTGGAAAGTGCTGGGTAGTGTAAAAACGGAGTTTGAAAAATTTGGTGGCCTCATAGAAAAGGCACAGGGTAATATTCAAAATGGACTTAAGCAACTTGATGAAGTAGTAGGTGCTCGTACCCGTGCTATTCAGCGTCAATTAAGGGATGTAGAGGTTTTAAATGATACTCCGAATGCTTTAAATGCACTAGAAAATCCAGAATCACCCATTGATTAATGTAGGTTTAAAAACGTAGCTATTTCTGCTGCTACTTTTGTAGGTGTTTCTTCCATGGGGGCATGTCCAACATTTTTTAAAACAACGAGTTTACTTCCTTTGATGTCTTTATTAAATAAGTAAGCATTTGAAACGTTGATGAGTTGATCCTGATCGCCCCAAATAATAAGTGTTGGTTTGCTTATAGTTTTTATAGGTGCTGGATTTGGCTTAAAACCTGCTTTAAAAATAGAGAGTGCCGCTTTTCTATTTCCTTCTCTTAATAGTAAATCGTGGTAACGAATAATCGATTCGTCATTAATTTTATTTTTATCTATAAATACCCCTTCTAAACTTTTTTTAACTAAAAATTTAGGGGTTACCCATAAGAGTAGATTATTAATTACGGGCATGCTTGCAATTTTAAAACCAAGCGAACCTTTTTCATTTGTTTTCGGATATCCACTTGCGTCAAGTAATATTAACTGCTGTACCCGTGATGGATTATAGAGCGCGTAATGCCATGCAATGCTTCCACCAAGCGAGTTTCCGGCAATAATACAAGATTTGACATTTAATTTTTCAAGTACCGAATCAACAAAAACAGAATAGACATCTGCGTTGTATGTGTTTTCTTTATTGGGACCAGTAAGTCCAAAAGCTGGCAAGTCAAAGCGAATAATTTTTTTCTTTTCACTTAAAAGGAGTGTTAAACTATCCCAGGTATGTAATGATGCGGACGTGCCGTGAATAAGAACCAGTGGCACAGAATCTGATTCGTTGCCTTCTATTCTATAATGCACATTCATACCTAGAACAGGTATGAATTTTGATTCTTTGTTCGTATAGATAGGTAGTAATGTTTCTAATTTTTTATCCTGTTCTGCCAAAACAATAACTGCAATAACTAGGACAACGAGTATTGCTACAATTCCAAATCCAATATATTGTATGATTTTTTTCATGTAGACTATTGTTTGTTTGCTTCGATCGTTGTTTGGATAGCTGATATTAAATCAGAACTCTTTAAGGATTGTTTATAATTCCAAGTTTTTAACACCTTACCATCAGCATCTGTAATGATGGTAAACGGTGCAACGGCTCCACTGTTATAGCGTTCACGAATAATTGAATTGTGATAAAACTGTTTTTCGGAACTAGTTTGTTCTATTCCTAGATCAATTTTTAGTAGTACTAGATGATTATTTGCATATGCTACAAATTCGTCTGTTTCAAATATTGCTTTTTCTAGTTTAATATTTCCCCCGTCACTTCGCTTATTTATAAAATGGATGAGTATTATTTTATTTTCTTTAATTGACTTTTCTTTAGCTACATCAAAATTTGAATGCCAAGTGGGGACTACTTGAAAAATAGGCAAAAGAAATATCAACAACAAGCGTAGCATCTTAGTTTGTTTTATTGTTGCGCAACACCAACAACTGAGGGAAATGTTCAATTCCTTTTAATAGGAGTTGGGTCATTTCACTAAAGGTATAAATAAATGAACCAAGTACGATATCGGTATCCCCATCCTTATCTATATCGGCTACTTCCATGGTAAGCCACTTGCCGTAGGCCGCTTCTGGTGTAGACGTAGCGGCGAACTGCATATTTCCGGTGTTTTCAAAATAAATAAAACCTTGTTCGGGCTTGGCAAGATCGTCATAAAATGAAATTGCAGCCATATCCATATCCCCATCTCCATCAAAGTCTCTGGCAACTACTTTACTTGCCCCATACATTGGAAAGAAAAAGCTTTCTTTAAAATGATTGAGTTTATCATTGAGTAAAATTCGAACGCCATGAAATCTCTTTTTAACTCTAGATAAATCCCAGTTGTCTCCATTGGTCATAACAATGTCTAAAAACCCATCTTTGTTGATGTCAATCATTTCAAAATAACTTACACCATACACCGGTGGAAAAGTAGCTAGCGGTGTTTCTTTAAAACTACCACCTCCTTTATTTTCTAAATAATAGATTCCTTCATAAGACTGCGCCATCATAACAACGATGTCTAATTTTCCATCTTTATTTAAATCTACTATTTCTGCTTTTCTGGCACCTGGGCGGTATATTAAAATATTCTCTTTACGAATATCGCCGCCATCTAACCAACTTATTTTACCTGTATAATTTCCAAATTGACAAATAATGATATCTTCTTTTCCGTCTTGGTTTACATCTGCTTTTTCAATTTGTACAGGCCTTGCCAATCCACCAAAAGAAGCTTTCTGTTCCGAAGAATCAAGTGATAACAGCAAACCTTCTTTTTTTTCAGAAGGTGCAATGCTACCAATGCATAAGGCCCTTGGTTCTTTGTTTTTTTCAAATAATAAATCTACCACCGCCGATGGTGTATTCCAGGTTTCGGTGAGTTTTAAATTTTTATCTAAAGCATACAATTCATTGATGGCATCACTCACATATAGAGTGCCTGTGGCGTCATTGAATTTTATCATGCTTGTTTTGGGCGCTTGTTTGTTATCAATAAAAATAGGTTCACTAAAAAACTGTCTGGTAGATGTTTTTACTACGGTAGTAGGTTTTGCTGGGATTACGGTTGATGGTGCTTTTGCAATGTAGAAGTCTACAATTTTTTGCCAGTCAGATTTTGAAATGATGGGTGAATTTGGATAGACCCTTAATTTTTCTACAATAGCTGCTTCATCTGGATCCATAGAAGCGTATGGGCTATCATTAACCCCCCTAATTCCTAAACGCCAACCCATATTAGGCAGTACACTTTCTTTCCAAGTTTTTTTATCTAGTAAATCGGGCGCTGTGTAACTATGACAACTACCACAATATTGTTTAGCAAGGGCTTCTCCGGATAAACTCGAATTTGTGGTAGTGGGTGTAAATGAAAATAGGCTTACGATAAATAAGCACAATAACCCCATTATAGAAATAAATTTAATCTTCATTTTTCTTAATTTTACAAACCTTTGTAATTGTTGATTACAAATATATTAAGCCTGTATCTATGAATAAGAATTATTCTCATTACATTTTAGTAGCTATTTTATTAGCAGCCCCTTTTCTATACGTATCTACTTTTTATGCTAGTTTGCCAGCTACCATCCCAACCCATTTTAATCTCAAAGGTGAAGCTGATGGATTTGGTTCTAAAGGCATGGCTTTTTTTGGACCTGTATTTATAGGAATTGTTAGTTTGTTTACCTATTTAATAATGATCAATATCAAAAAAATTGATCCCAAAAGGTATGAAAACAGCAATGACGCTTATTTTAAGGTATTTGGGCTCATCACTGTCGCATTTTTGTCTGGGATAAACATGGTGATATTAGCTAAAACCAAACAGCCCGATCTACCTATCGATAAATTGATACTTCCACTCCTCGGTCTATTTTTTGCTGTGATGGGATCTTTTTTTCCAAAGCTTTCTCAAAATTATTTTGCAGGGTTTAAGTTGCCATGGACTTTGAGTAATGAAGAAAATTGGAATGCAACACATATCTATGCTGGAAAATTTTGGTTGTATGGCGGTATGCTTCAAATGATACTTGGTTTTGTACTACCTGGCATGTGGGCATTTATTAGTTTTTTTGTAATAATGATACCTATGGTGTTTGCCCCCATTATTTTTTCGTATCGTTTTTTTAAAGCAGGGAAATAAATTATTTTTTATGCAGTAATGCATAGATGTCTTCATCGGTATCTATATTACTCATTTGTCTCATAATTTGAGGATAGCGCCAGCTTACGCGCTTACTCATTGGACTAGCAGTAAATTTTTTAGGATTTGGAAAACCAGCTACAATCATGGCGGCTTGTGCAGGTGTCAATGATTTTGCTGATTTATTAAAATAGTGCCTAGCGGCGGCTTCCATTCCAAAACAGCCGGGTCCTGTTTCAATGACATTTAAGTATACTTCTAAAATTCTTTTTTTACCCCAGATTAATTCAATCAAAAAAGTGAAATAGACTTCAGGAATTTTACGGATGTATTTATCATATGAACCGCCTTGCCACAAAAAAACATTTTTTGCAACCTGTTGTGTGATCGTGCTAGCACCTCCACCAAGTGGAATTTTACTTTTTTTCTTTTTCTTTTTAGGGCGAAGGCTTTTTTCTATGGCGTCAAAATCAAAGCCAATATGTTCTGCAAATAGCTGATCTTCGCTTGCAATGGCTGCTAGTTTACTTTGGTAGCCTAGTTCTTCCCAACTTACATAATCTCTTTTTAAACCAAGCCCAAAGGCATTTGTTAGTTGCGTAATGGTAATGGGAGGGTCTACAAATTTTGTGATAAGCACATATAAAAATGAGCTAATAAATAAATACAATAAAATCCGCTTAATTTTCCCAATCACGATTAAAGTTTTTCTAAATTACAAATCTTTTGAACGCAAACTTCTTTTATTTGAAAAAGCTCATTTTCTTTTTGTTATTCTTTGTGCAAGTATTTATATCGGCAGCCCAACAAAATAGATTTGCGTATCGTATGCAAAAAATGGGATCACCATTTAATATAGTTCTCTATGCGGATTCAAAACAAAAAGCAGATAGCGCAGCACAAGTAAGTTTCAAACTTGTTGATTCCATTAATTTAATTTGTAGTGATTATGATAGCACCTCTGAATTATTTAAATTAAGGGATGCAGTAGTAGGCGTACCCATTAAAGTATCTCCCATTTTATTTGAACTTCTTTGCACCGCAAATGAGGCCTACAAAGATTCTTATGGCAGTTTTGATATAACGGTGGGTCTACTTTCTAGGTTATGGCGAAGCGCCCGAAAATCTCAACAATTTCCTTCAGTAGCTGCAATTATTGCGGCTCAAAAATTGGTTGGAATGAGCGGTTTACAATTAGATACCATATCTCAAACAGTTACTTTTATTGCGCCACACTTTTATTTGGATATGGGCGCCATCGCTAAAGGCTATGCTGCAGATAAAGTTTTAGCTTTATTACAATCCATTGGAATTACAAATGCCTTAGTCGATGCTGGAGGTGACATGGTTGTTGCTGGTATGCCACCTCAAAAAAAGGGATGGTCCATTGGAATTAATGTGCCTGGACAGCAAGAACGATTATTGGAACGAAAACTTGTTTTATCCAATAAGGCTGTTGCTACATCTGGCGATGCCTTTCAATACATGAAGCATAAGGGAATAAAGTATGGTCATATAATTGATCCTAGAACCGGCTATGGAGTTACCTTTCAGCGTAATATTACAGTAGTAGCGCCAACTGCTACCACCGCCGATTGGTTGGCAACTGCTTGTAGTATACTAACACTTGATCAGGTTAAAATATTGGCAAAAAAGTACAAATCTGAAGTACTCATCACCACATTACAAAATGGAAGGATTCACAAAGTTAGTTTTGGACAATTTGATAGATACTTAGCGCAATAATTATTGCACCTATTCTAAAAAATTCATAACTTACTAATTCTAAAAATGAATCGTGTTTAAGAATTTTATAGTAGTCATATTTTGTTCAATTTCCATTGGTGCACATGCGCAACAAAGTAGTGTCATTTTTGAAAAGTATGAACAAAAGCTACCAGCAGCTAATTTGCGTTTTGCAATGGTGCCTATTCCTGCAGGACAATTTAAAATGGGTTCAACAATTACATCTTTAAAAATTAATACCGACGAAACACCTCAAAAAGAAATTGCATTAGATGCATTTTGGATGAGTGCCACCGAAGTAACCCGTGATGTATTTGATGTTTTTTTAAAAGACGAAAATACCTCTCAAAATTCTGATGTGGATGCTATAACTAGACCAAGTCCTCAATATGTGGATCTAACCTGGGGTATGGGCAAAGAGGGCGGATACCCTGCTAATAGTATGTCTCAATATGCGGCATTCATGTTTTGCAAATGGCTCTATAAACAAACAGGTATTTTTTATAGACTACCCACAGAGGCCGAATGGGAATATGCTAGCAGGGCAGGAACAACTACGCCCTATTATTATGGAGCGGATCCTAACATGCTTTCTAAATATGCATGGTTTCAAAAAAATAGTACCAACAAATACCAAAAAGTAGCTCAAAAATTACCCAATGCTTGGGGATTATATGACATGCTCGGTAATTTAATGGAGTGGACCACTGATCATTATGTACCCAATAGATACGCTAGTATCGAATCAAAAAATCCAATGGTTGCGCCTACGCAAGGAGTGTATCCAAAGGTTTTACGTGGTGGATCTTTTTTGTCTGATGCTAGTATTTGTAGAAATGGCAAACGAATAAAATCGGATCCCATTTGGAATAGACGTGATCCACAAATCCCTAAAAGCAAATGGTGGCTTACAGAAGCTAAAGATGTTGGTATTAGACTCGTAAGGCCATTACAACAGCCAACACCTGAACAAGTAGATCAATTTTTTTCATCTTATTTAATAAAATAAAAAACAACAGCCATATGTCAAATTCATCTTTTCATGACAAACGCAGAGACTTTGTAAAGCAAGGTTCGATGCTTGCAGGTGCCATTGCAGCTGCGCCCATAATCTCTAGAGCAAACTTTTTTTCCGGTTCTGATGACGTTATCAAAGTAGCCGTTATTGGTTGCGGTGGACGCGGAACAGGGGCTGCCGTTCAGGCATTACTGAGCAAGCAAAATGTAAAAATTATTGCGATGGCAGACGCCTTTAAAGACCGCCTAGATGAATGTTATAAAAATGTAAGAGAAGAACTAGCAAACGCGGGTCCTGGCACAAAGGGTATACTTGATGTTCCTGAAGAAAGAAAATTTGTAGGCTTTGATGGTTATTTAAAAGCCATACCACTTGCAGATGTTGTGATACTTGCAACGCCTCCAGGTTTTAGACCTATTCATTTTGAAGAAGCTGTTAAGCAAGGCAAACATATATTTATGGAAAAGCCTGTAGCTACAGATCCTGCAGGTGTTCAAAGAGTTTTAGCTGCTGCTAAAATCGCAAAACAAAAAAAATTAAACGTAGTAGTAGGGCTTCAAAGACATTATCAAGATTCTTACCGTGCGCTTTTTGCAAAAAAAGATATGATTGGTGATATTACATCAATGCAAGCATGGTGGAATAATGATGGCGTATGGACAAGACCACGCAAAGCAGGTCAAACCGAAATGGAATATCAAATGCGTAACTGGTATTATTTTGTGTGGCTTTGCGGTGATCATATTACGGAACAGCACATTCACAATTTAGATGTGATCAACTGGTTTAAGAATGGCTATCCTGTTAAGGCACAAGGTTTTGGCGGACGACAAGTAAGAAAATCAAAAGAGCACGGTGAAATATTTGACCATCACTATGTAGAGTTTCATTACGCGGATGGATCTATTTTAAATTCGCAGTGTAGACATATGCCTGGCACTTCTAGTAAAGTGGATGAACTGCTAGTGGGTACCAAAGGAAAAATTTATTGTGATGCAGCGCGTATTACTGATTTACGCGGTAAAACTATATTTCAATTTGATAAATCTAAAGAGCGTAATCCATATCAAACCGAGCATGACGAATTATTTGCAGCAATTGCAAAAGGTGAGTATAAATATGCCGATGCCGAAAATGGCGCTTATTCAACTATGACATCTATTTTAGGCCGCATGGCTACTTATAGTGGACAAATTATTGATTGGGATAAAGCCATTAATTCTGGGCTTAATTTGCATCCATCGGTGTATGCTTTTGATGCAGCAGCGCCGGTTAATCCAGGCCCTGACGGATTCTATCCAGTTCCGGTTCCAGGTGTTACAAAATACTAAACCGTAAAAATTGTAAAGCGGCTCCTTATTCTAGTAAAAGGGAGCCGCTTTTTTATTCTACAATTATTTCATCTATAAATTGAAAGCCGCTTTGAAGTTTTGAAATAAACTTAATATAGCGGGCAGCAGTTGGTTTCATTTGTACTTTAAAATCTTTAAAGCGTAAACTACTCTCCGTAGGGTATACGCTGTTGTTGTCTCTACCCTGATTGGTATAATTGATGCCATCCACTGATGTTTGTACTTCAATATATTTAGGCATATAAACACCAGGTCCAATGATTTGCATAAAATTAGCTTGTACTAAATGTATGGTGTCTACTTTTTGTAAATCAATAACAACATCGATGTTGCTAGTGAATCCTTGCCACTGTCCATCTTGGTAGGTTAAACTGCCACGGTAACCATTTACAAGTGTATATGTACTAGCAGCTGGATAGCTTTTGCTATAAGGTATATTATACGTAACA
>Ga0209354_10000216_pt1 | contig 28284 bp, 27 predicted proteins | sample LauGreSpBDMM15DD_2_FD_187562 | JGI IMG/M metagenome (GOLD analysis project Ga0209354, IMG submission 187562) | Freshwater lake microbial communities from Lake Michigan, USA - Sp13.BD.MM15.DD (SPAdes) (version 2) | ecosystem: Environmental > Aquatic > Freshwater > Lake | place: Lake Michigan...
TAGATTTACAAGATTTCGTTTGCGCGAAGAAGAAGTTATTAGAAGAGATTGGGATGCATCACCAAATGATAAACGTGTAGAAATGATTCGTCTCATAAATAGAAGAACATATAAATCTATAGATGAATTATTCAATATAGATTTCTCTTTAATTAAAACTAGAAAAACTGGTCAAACATTAAAAGATGTTTTGAAAGAACCACCACAATATGAACTTGAAATTGAGTTTATTAAACGCGATACAAAATTATCACAAGAAGATATTCAAACATCTTTACTAAGATTAGTAGATACATTTGTAAAATCATTTCAAGAATCTGATTTTATTCTTGGACCACAAGAACAAGAAAAATATATTCAAGAATTTCGTGCTACACGCTTAAACTTTTATAGTCCAGTTACTTTGATGCGTCGTAATCTTATTGAATCACAATCATTTTCTATATGGAAAGATTATTCTGTTACTATTAAAGCAGATGGTTCAAGATATGGATTGTATGTAGCAAAAAATAAGAAAGTTTTGAGAATTGCATTCAGAACAAATATTCCTATATGGACCGGATTAACTGCAGGAGAAGAATTCATTGGAGATTTTATTGATGGTGAATTTATTAAACCTAATTTGTTCTTAATCTTTGATATCTATCGTTATAAAGGAAAAGATGTTACTAACCTACCTCTTATGGGACCTGAATCTAGATTGGAATATGCACGTAAATTTGTAGAAGATACTAAAAAGTTTATGATGGAACCTGGAACACCTATACGGATTGAATCAAAGAAATTTCTTGCTGGTGATGGTCCTGTAATGGAACAAGCTATTAAAGAAGTTCTAGATGCTAAATATGAATATGAAACTGATGGAATAGTATTTACTCCAAAAAATTCAGGATTAGCACCTTCAGAACAACGTGATAGAAATGTATGGACAACTGTTTATAAATGGAAACCACCTCAACAAAATTCTATTGATTTTCTTCTAAGATTAGGTGAAGAAACGTATGATCCTGTATTAGATACGCGAGTTCGTAAAGGATCACTATATATTGGTAGAAGACCAACAGATTCTATTTTATATCCATGTGAAACTCTAACAGGAGAATTTGTTCATGAAAAATTACCTGATGATTTATCTGCACTTGCAACAGAAAAATATGTTCCTGCATTATTTCAACCATCAAATCCTAAAAATCCAGATGCATATAAAATTATGGTTCCTATTAATGATAAGGGTCTTCCTTATGATTCTGAAGAACAACGTGTAGAAGATAATACTATTATTGAATGTTCTTATAATATAGAAAAACAACGATGGATTATTATGAGAACTCGTTATGATAAAACATATAAATATCGTGTTAAACACGAACCTGAATTTGGTAATGAACGTCAAGTTGCAGATAATATTTGGTCATCTATACATATTCCTATAGCAGAAGAAACCTTGAAACAATTTGCAACTCTACCAATTGATAATTCTCAAGAAGATGAAATTTATTATAAAGAAGATTTAGATCGTAATGCTAGAATTTTACAACCATGTTATACTTATCATTTAACTATCAAAGATATGTTGTATGCTAAATCTACTTTGAAGAATGGAACACTTCTAGAATTTGGTGTTGGTAAAGGTGGAGATTTATCAAGATGGAAACGTAATAGATTATCTAAGGTTGTAGGTATTGATCCTGCAGATTCTGGATTAAAAGAAGCATGTTCTCGTTACTTAAAAGATATGGAAGTTCATCCTGCCGATCATCGTCCTAAAATGTTAATGGTTAAAGGTGATATGACAGAAATGTTATATGATCAAGAAAGTCCTAAATTTAAAATTTTAAATGGTTCTGAAAAAGGAACAACAATGTATCTAGCAGCATTTGAAGGTCTACAAAAATTTGATTCTTCTTCATCACAATTTAATATTCATTATGCATGTGGATCAGAAGAAGTATTTCGAACCTTTGTTAAAAATGTTACTCTACATACTAAAAAGACATTCTTCGGAACATGTTTAGATGGTCAAGCAGTATATTCTATTCTTATTGGAAAAGAAAAACATATATTTACTGATGGTCATAATATTGGTGGTGAATTTGTAAAAAAATATGAAGATAAAGAAACATGGTCTGAAGAATTTGGAATGGAAATTATTGTATCATTAGAATCATTTGATAAACCACAAAAAGAATATCTTGTTCCGTTTAAAAGAGTTCAAGAAATATTTGAAGAAAATGGTTTCACATTAAAAGAATCTACATTATTTTCAGAAATTTATCCTACTCAAACAAAAGTTCTTACACAAGAACAACAATCATATTCATTCTTGCATAGAACATTTATATTTGAACGTCAAGAAGAAAAAGAAGAAAAAGAAATGACTCCAAATGATGATGCTGTTCAGCTAGAAGAAAAACCTAAACGTAAATTGAAAAAGAAAGGTGGTTCGGTTCAGGAAGTTATCTTATTTCATTCAGCTGGTGAAGATAAGGGACCATATAGAACCTTTAGTAATATGGCTGAATATCCTGTGCAAATTGAAGATAAACGTTATCCTACAGTTGAACATTATTTTCAAGCAATGAAAGCTAAAGAATTTAATGATAAAGAAATGTTACAAAAAATTATGGAAACACCTTCAGCTAAAGCAGTTAAAGCTTTAGGTAAAAAAGTTAAGAATTTTATAAAAGAAAAATGGGATTCTGAACGATTAGATATTATGAAACGTGCTGTTCGTGCAAAATTTGTTCAACATCCTGAATTACAAAAACAATTAATGGAAACTGAAAAGAAACAAATTGGTGATGCAGATGCACGTGATTTATTTTGGGGTATTGGAACATCAGAAAATACTGATAAATCTCGTAATCCTGAAAAGTGGAAAGGACAAAATCAACTAGGTAAAATTATGATGAGTTTAAGAGAAGAATTCAGTTAAATTATTTAAGCAAATAAGTTTTGGCCTAATTGATTTGCTTTTTGTTGTTGGTTGGGGAAATGTGTGCTAACTAACAATGGATTAATTGCGGTTCCTTTAAACATTCTTGTTACATTAGTAGCTACGCCCATACTCATGTTAGCAACAGGTCCAGGAAAAGAGATTGCGCCTTCAAGCATCGATTCGAAATTTATTACATTACCTGTATTCCAACCCTCAAGTGATTGATATAAATTTCTGGCATTTCGGAACATAAATGACATATTTTTTACACGTGAAACATCCCAATTCATAGGTCGATTATAATATGTTGCGCCGTCAAACATATATGACATATCAATTACTTGTCCGGTCAACCAACCATCCATTCCTTGAAAAGAACCAAGACAATTTTGAAACATATATGACATATCAGTTACATTTAAAGTATTCCATCTGTTACCCTGTCTGTTAATATTGCTACCCAATCCACTACCTTGAAACATACCTTTCATAGTAGTTACGCTTGTGGTTACCCAGTCTGGCATACTTCCATTATATAACGCTGCACCTGAAAACATATAAGACATATCAGTTACATTAGAAACATTCCATAAATTAGTATTTACACTTGAAGTATTAATAGTTTTATTAAATGCTGCTGCATTTTTAAACATATTTGACATATTAGTTACTTTAAACGTATTCCACAAATTAATTGGTACATCGAATCTAATCGCATTTTCAAACATATTAGACATATTTAATACATTAGCAGTATTCCATATATTAGTATTTACAGTTGAAGTATTAATAGGTTTATTAAAAAATTCTGCACCTGAAAACATATAAGACATATCAGTAACTTTAGAAGTATCCCAGTTTAAGTCTTGGTTAAACAAAGTTGCATTTCTAAACATACTTGTCATATTAGTTACGTTAGCAGTACTCCAATTTGTGATATTTCCCATAAAAACGCTTGCTCCATTAAACATATTACTCATATTTGTTACATTGACAGGACTAGTCCAAGAGTTTAATTCTTTATTAAATCTACTCGTCCCATAAAACATGTATGACATATCAGTTACCTTAGAAACATTCCAATTGCCCATCTCTGAATCAAACTGACTTAAACCATAAAACATAGAAGCCATATTTAACACATTAGAAGTATTCCATTTATTGTTATTAGTGCTTAAGTTTATAAAAGTATTAGTTGATGGGTAATAACCAAATGCAGTGGCATTTTTAAACATAGAACGCATATCTGTTACCTTAGACGTATTCCAATTTGAAATATTTACAGCGGAATCTCCACCTTGAAAGCTTGATGCGCCTTCAAACATATATGCCATATCAGTTACATTAGAAGTATCCCATAATGCGATATTGCTATTAAATACACTTGCATTTAGAAACATACGCGACATATTGATTGCACTTTCAGTATTCCAACTTGAAAGATTTCCATTAAATGTTGTTGCTCCTTTAAACATACTTTGCATATCAGTTACGAGAGCTGTATTTATATCGGGATTTTTATTAAATGCAATTGCATTCTCAAACATATTTTTTGTATCAGTTAAAGCTAACGTGTTCCAACCTATACGTTTATTAAATGCACTTGCATTTTGAAACATAAAAGACATATTTGTGACTTTAATAGGATACCAATTTTCAATAACTTCATTAAATGCAGTGGCCCCATTGAACATAAAAGACATATCTAATACATTTGAAACATCCCAAAGTGCAATAATTCCATTAAAATTAGTTGCATTTTGAAACATTTTAACCATATTAGTTACCTTAGAAGTATTCCATTGATTACCTGAAGTATTAATATTTTGATTAAATATTGTAGCTCCTTGAAACATACCTTCCATATTAGTTACATTAGAAGTATCAAATCCTGAAATATCTTGATTAAATAAAGTTGCATCTTTAAACATGTAACTCATATCTGTAATTCCTTTTGTAGAATCTACATTTGTTAAAAATGGTGTAAAACTGGAATTTGTTGGAAATTTTGTGAATGTTCCTTCTACACGGACTGTATAAGTTCCTGCTGAATAGTTATGTAATCCTCCATTAATAGTCGAAGAATTATCGCCCCAAGACACTCTATTTATTCCAGAAGGGGTATCTAAATTGACAGTTGTTGCAGAAGGTAAAATCATAGTAAATATTACATCTGTAGAATATGTAATTCCACTAGAACCAGTTACTCCTGTAGTTCCAGAAGAACCAGTTACACCAGTAGTTCCACTACTTCCAGAAGAACCAGTTACACCTGTAGTTCCACTACTTCCAGAAGAACCAGTTACACCAGTAGTTCCACTACTTCCAGAAGAACCAGTTACACCAGTAGTTCCACTACTTCCAGAAGAACCAGAAGAACCAGTTACACCAGTAGTTCCACTACTTCCAGAAGAACCAGTTACACCAGTAGTTCCACTACTTCCAGAAGAACCAGTTACACCAGTAGTTCCACTACTTCCAGAAGAACCAGTTACTCCTGTAGTTCCACTACTTCCAGAAGAACCAGTTACACCGGTAGTTCCGCTACTTCCACTACTTCCAGAAGAACCAGTTACTCCTGTAGTTCCGCTACTTCCACTAGATCCAGAAGAACCAGTTACTCCTGTAGTTCCGCTACTTCCACTAGATCCAGAAGAACCAGTTACTCCTGTAGTTCCGCTACTTCCACTAGATCCAGAAGAACCAGTTACTCCTGTAGTTCCACTAATTCCACTACTTCCAGAAGAACCAGTTACACCGGTAGTTCCAGAAGAACCAGTTACACCAGTAGTTCCACTACTTCCAGAAGAACCAGTTACTCCTGTAGTTCCAGTAGAACCAGTAGTTCCAGTAGTTCCGCTACTTCCAGAAGAACCAGAAGAACCAGTTACTCCAGTAGTTCCGCTACTTCCAGAAGAACCTGTTACACCGGTAGTTCCGCTAATTCCAGTAGATCCAGTTACTCCGGTAGAACCAGTTACTCCAGTAGAACCAGTAGTTCCAGTAGATCCAGTAGTTCCAGTAGATCCAGTAGATCCAGTTACTCCGGTAGAACCAGTTACTCCAGTAGTTCCACTACTTCCAGAAGAACCTGTTACTCCTGTAGTTCCACTACTTCCACTAGATCCAGAAGAACCAGTTACACCGGTAGTTCCACTACTTCCAGAAGAACCTGTTACACCGGTAGTTCCGCTAATTCCAGTAGATCCAGTTACTCCGGTAGAACCAGTTACTCCAGTAGAACCAGTAGTTCCAGTAGTTCCAGTAGATCCAGTAGTTCCAGTTACTCCGGTAGAACCAGTTACTCCAGTAGAACCAGTAGTTCCAGTAGATCCAGTAGTTCCAGTAGATCCAGTAGTTCCAGTAGTTCCAGTTACTCCAGTTACTCCAGTAGTTCCAGTAGAACCGGTAGTTCCAGTAGATCCAGTAGTTCCAGTTACTCCAGTTACTCCAGTAGATCCTGTAGTTCCAGTAGAACCGGTAGTTCCGCTAGAACCCGATACTCCAATTACTCCATAAATTATAGTTTGACTAGTCGGAGGTGTTACTGTTTTTAAAAGTTCAGCAATAGGAGAGTTTACATTATTTCCTATATCACTAAATGCACTAACTATTTGTGGATTTGACAAACCAGTTATTTGCGTAGCATCAGTTTGTCTCTTCCCTTTTACAAATTTCGTAGCTGACATTTATTTAAAGGTAATAGGTTTTCTTTCCTTGTTTTTTTCTTAAAATAATGAGGATGATAATTGTCCAGCTCGTGTATTTAAACTCGTATAAAAGGCAGTATTACCTTGGGGCATTCCAGAAAGAGTAAACATATTATTAAGGGATACTACGTTAGCTACCGACCATACAGAAATATTTTGACTAAATGCAGATGCATTTTCAAACATATTAGACATATTAGTTACAATAGAAGTATTCCATAATCCAATAGGTTGATTAAATAATGTTGCAAATGCAAACATAGCGCTCATATCTGTTACCTTAGAAGTATTCCATTGATTACCTACGGTATTAATACTTTTATTAAAAATAGTTGCGTATGTAAACATACCAAACATATTAGTTACATTAGCAGTATTCCAAGTTGAAACATTTCCATCAAATGCTGCTGCTTGACTAAACATAAACCGCATATTAGTTACATTAGTAGTAATCCAAGTTTGTAAATTTTTATTAAATAAACGTGCATTTAAAAACATGAATTGCATATCAGTTACATTATCGGTAATCCAATTTGAAATATCTCCGTTGAATGAGGATGCGCCTGCAAACATATAAGCCATACTAGTTACCTTAGTAGTATTCCATGAACCTGCAGTAGGAGTCAATTGAGCAGAGAATGCTGTTGCTTTATTAAACATATAAGTCATATTAGTTACATTAGTAGTAATCCATCCTGTAATATCTCCGTTAAATAATATTGCATTTTGAAACATATTAGACATATCAGTTACTTTTTCAGTATTCCAACTTCCAATATCTGCATTAAAAGAAGATGCATCACTAAACATACCAGCCATATTAGTTACATTAGCAGTATTCCAACTTCCAAGACCTCCTCCAAAACTACCAAAATTACTTGCACCTGCAAACATATCCGACATATCAGTTACTAAACCGGTGTTCCAACGATTACCAACTCTACTAATTGTTTGAGCAAATGCTGTTGCACCTGCAAACATACTATTCATATCTGTTACCTTAGAAGTATCCCATGATGAAATATCTTTATTAAATATTGATGCATTTTGAAACATACCTGCCATATTAGTTACATTAGAAGTATCAAATCCTGAAATATCTTGATTGAATAAAGTTGCATCTTCAAACATGTAACTCATGTCTGTAATTCCTTTTGTAGAATCTACATTTGTTAAAAATGGCGTAAAACTAGCATTTGTTGGAAATTTTGTAAATGTTCCTTCTACGCGAATTGTATAACTTCCTGCTACTGGATATGCATGTAAATCTCCAGTTACACTAGAAGTACCATCACCCCAAGTAACTGCATTTACTACACCAAAAAGGACATTTAAATTTACAGTTGTTCCTGCAGGAACAGCTACAGTAAATACTACATCTGTAGGATATATAGATGGCGCTCTAGTAATTGGAGAATTGCTTCCAGAAAGTTCAGTTTTTAATAGTTCAGCATAATCACTTGTTGTTCCTTTTTCAAAAAATACACCTACGACTCCAGATGTAAATCCACGATTACGATAATCTCTACCAAAATTTTGTTTAATTGTTGGAGAATTCGTTGGATTTACATTTGTAGTATAAGAAGTCAGTAATGCTTTATTTTTCATAGCAATTAATTGGGACAAATCTAAGGATCGTCCCAATTTAGTTGAAAAATTTGTATTTGGCATTTGTTTTAATTAAATAAAATTAATTCCACACGATTTCTTTAGTTATTTTATTATACCATAATTGTGAAAAAGTTGGTCCAGCTGCAGCTAAAGTAACATTTCGTATAGGAGCTACATAACAACACCCAGTTATTCCCGCTTGACTATTAAGTGCTGCTCCAGTAGAATTCAAAATAATCGTATTATTTTCTTGATTACTTTGTCCTGCTAAATAACCAATTGCTACTGAACTTGATCCTTGACCGGTCTCTCCAGCAAAACTTCCAATAGCTACTGATTTTTGTTGTTGACCTGTCGATCCAGCAAAATTTCCAATTGCCACTGATTCTTGAAATTGACCAGTTTGTCCTGCAGAAGTTCCAATTGCTACTGAATCTTTTCCTTGACCGGCCTGTCCTGCCAAATTTCCAATAGCTACTGAACTTAATCCTTGACCGGTCTGTCCTGCAGAACTTCCTATAGCTACTGAATTTAATCCTTGACCGGTCTGTCCTGCATTAACTCCAATAGCGATTGGATTTTGTTGTTGACCTTTCTGTCCTACTGTAAAATCGTATGTAATTTCATTAGTAAACATATTATATCTTAATTGACTATATGATGCTCCAACTGTAGAATCATTTCTAACTGGCGCAACATAAAAAGATCCAGTTTGACCAGAAACTCCTACAAGAAAATTACCAGTTGCATTTAAAATAGTTGTATTATTAGCTTGAAATGTAAGACCAGTTTGACCTCCTGAATTCCCTGCAAAAGATCCAATAGCAATAGAATATGCTCCTTGTTTATTAATTGCTGCTTCATATCCAATAGCTACTGCATATTCTTTTTGATATAATTCTCCTGCAAAATATCCAACAGCAACTGCTCCTCCAGTTGTTCCTCCTTGACTTTGACTTCCTGCTCCTCCCCCAACAGCTGTTGACTGATTTCCTTGTATTGATTGTCCAGAATTCCTTCCAATAGCTACTGCACTCGATCCTTGATTAGCATTTCCTGCGTAATCCCCAATAGCTATACTGTCACCAAATCTAAGCGTATCTAAATTATTCCATGTTGCTGTACCATCGCCAATTTTTAATGTAGATGTATTAATTTCAAATCCAGGTTCACCAGCTGATAAAATTGGATTTAATGCAGTCCATCCTGTAGCACCAGTAGATAACCCTCTACGTAAAAGAAATGTTACTTCTTCAGCCATTCTTTATTATAGTTTATTTATATTAAATCGATGGATTTCCTCCACTATAAACTTTTGGACCTCCAGATAAAGGTGAACCACCATTTTTAATGTTTGGACCTGGAGAAAAAGGTATACCACCATCAAGTATTTTTTTTTTGAAGATTGGTATTTGTGGTCTTATTAAACAACATACTCGTATTTTATCTCTACGAGAAAATGATTGAACTATTTTTTTTGTTTCTGGACTTGTTTGAAAAACTGTAAATCTAGGTTGATATCTAATTCCAGACATTCTTAATCTATTTCAGAGCTTTTTTCTTTATAATATTCAGAATATGACATAGTTGGAGGTGCAGGTAAATTTTTGATTACAGGATCTACATATTTATTAAATAATTTTTGACCCATAATTACAGAAGCTTGTTCTTCTGTCATTTCGTTTTTTTCAATCTTACGTTTTAGAGCAAGCATTTCAAAAAATGTATGATCTAAGGTTCCATTCATATGCATATTAAATACAGTTGGAAAATCATTAAATAATTTTAAATTTTCATTCTTAATTTTTTCAGCCCATTCTTTATGATTTGTTTCTTTTAAATCACGATGTTTTCTAAAAGAAGTATCCATATCTCTAACTAATGCTTGAATTTGAATAGCACTCAAAGACGTCATCTTTATAATATTTATTATAGAATAATATGGCTACTCCTACCGTAGTTCATGGAAATGGAATGGTAGTTGCTAGTGGGTTAGGACCGCAGCATACAGGACATCAACAAAATATTGATGGTGGATTATTAAATCATGCAGCAAAATTAACTATGCAAAGAACTCAAGAACAAGCTCAACATGCTATTAAAGGAAATGTAACACAACGTGGTGGAGGTCTAAGTATACCACATGTTCCTGAAGGAGGTTCAATTCCAGGTGTAGCATTTGGAGCAAATCATAAAGCATTAATAGATAACATAAATCAACTTAATGCAAATAAAACATATGATCATTTAGCAGGTGGACAACCGTATAAAATTGGTGGAAGAAAACGTAGACGTAAGACAAAGAAGCATGGACGTCGCAACACAAGGAAGTCTATGGGGTCTTCTAGGAAGCTCACTCGTCGTTTTAGGCGCAAGCATAATATCCACAAATGATTCTTATAAACTTTTTATAGAAGGTTATGGTCTATTTGCATTTCTAACATTATTGTCTGCCTTGCAAATATATACATTTATTTATGTATATATTTTAACTACATTTATTACAGAACAACCTAAATTAAACCCCGGAGTTCCTACAGTAGGGTGAAATATCAAAAAAGAATTTTTCTTTTGAATGACAATGTATTTTCTTATCTTTCTTATCTAAAAGTAATGAGAATTTAGTTTCATTATTATATAATAAAATTTCATCTACATTACGTGCTTTCATATAATATTCAGCCTTCTTAGAAAAAAATGAATGTAAATCTAAAATAACTTCTTCAGGTGTATGTTGTTCGCGTTTAGAAATACGTTCTATTGCGGTTTCTGGTGAAGTATATACTATAACCATTATAGTTCTATAATCCATATCTTTCATTTTTTTTAATAGATCTTTAATTATTGTTATACCACCACATGTAGCTACATAAGCAAAATCTTTTTTCTCAGAAATATATTCATGAACTTCTTCAAGAGTTTTAGATGATCTTTCTTGATGTTCTTTTTCTGAACGTTTATCAGGATCTAAAACAGAAGGATGGGCACCAACCTTATCAAAAATTTTTGATAAGTTTGATGTTTTACCTACACCCGAAGGTCCACAAATTAATATACCTATCATTTAGTTTTAGGCAAATACTTTTTAAGCAAAGATTCTAGAATTATAACAAATTTTGCACAATCTTCTTTTGTGGTAATTCCTGTCAAAATAATTTTTCCTGTTCTAAACATTTTTGCAGTCCAATTATTTTCAAATTGTATTTTAATTCCTGGATAAACATCTGGATTATAACAAACATTAATTTCAGGAAGTTTTTTCAAAACATTATAAAATGTTTCACGAGGAATAGTCATCTTAGGATTTAGTTCAGTTGTATAATTCATAAGAACAACACGTCTTCTAATAACTTCCCAAATATGTGGTTTTTCTGGTATTGCACCAGGAACTTTCCATAGCATATCACAAAGAATTCTCATTGATTCAGAATCATAAGAATCATCTAGAATACCTGTTAGGTGAAATACACCATTTTGAAATATTTTAATTGTAATTTCTTTTAGAGGAAATCCTTTACCTCCATTCATCATTACTATAGTAATAGAATTATGACCAAAACCAGTTTTAGTTTTAACTTCTTGTTTAGATCTACGTTTAATTTTATCACGTGAAGATTCTCCTCTACGAAGAACACCACGTTTTTCAATTTTTATTATTGATTCATTTAGTGGAAGAGTATTCAAAATAATATCAGTATTAAGTTTAAAGTTCATGTTGTAAAGCACTACCATCGTTGATAGTCGCGGTTGTTCCATTTTTTAAATCTTTTGAATACACATTAATGATTTCGTTTTTCCACGAGAAAGGAATACTTTCTAAATGAAAACATATTAAATGGCAATCAAATTTTCTAATACATTTTCTTATTCTTGCCTCATGTTTTGGATCTAACATAAATCCTGGTTCTAAAAAACCAAAAAAAATCTTACATTCTTTATGATGGTTGAATATGTTATCACATTCATCAGCTAATGTGTTAGAAGGTATTTTTGATAAATCGACTGTATGTTCTGGGTTATTCGGAAATAAGTAAACAGTTAACATTTATTGGTATTCTAATGATGTATTAAAATCATTAGATTTCGACAAACAGACAAATTCCTGCATTCGCAACGCTCAGCCCAATGGAGATATAGAACATAGCTGGTATTCCAGCAAATGTTCCTGTAAGTAAAGTTCCTAAGGCAAAAGACATTGAAAATGCAACAAGATATCTGAGAGACATTTACGACACGTTAATACACTTTAAATCTTTTTTATCCAGATTACCGGAAATAAAAAACAATTCGTTTTTAGTGTGTTAGACGATAGTAAATAAGATAGAAGATAATTGCTCCTATAATGAAGATTACACTTCGTTCATCTTGTTGGTCTTGAGTAATACAATCTAGTTTGCCATTTTTAATTGTGCAATAACCATTGAAAGTTTGACTGATACTACCATAATGAATCATTTTTTTCATTAAAAGTTTAAATACGAAATAATCCATTTTTAAGATTATACAGCTTGTCCAGGAGCATTGTTAATAGCAGGAACAGATCTCAATCCATTATTTAAACGATAAGGTGTAAACAAAGAAGCTGTTTTAGGTTGAGGGCCACGATGTTGTATACCGGTAGGAATTTTTCGCATAGCACCGCCAACCTTAGTTGCACGAGTTCCTGATAAATTAGAAGTTCCAACTTGGTCACCAGTTTGAACTTTTTGTAATACAGCAAATTGAGCATTGTAAGGTCTATCAGGTTTATCAATTCTTGTAACGTCTTTAGGAACTAAACCATCAGCAGCCTCAGATACCTTTGCATTACCTTGTGTAAATACTGAACCTGTGGGACAAATAAAAGGCATTTGTGAACCATATTGTGTTCCAGGAGCACCGGTCCAATCTGCACGAGATTGAACACCTAAACCACGTTTAATTGCAATAGTATAATCAACAAATTGTGATTGAACTTGTGGTGTAAATCTACTATTACACATACCAATATTATCAATTACTGAACCATCTGGTCTTTGTTGCCGCATATATGCCATATTTAATCCTGGTAATTTTACACGTTCACCTGTAGAAACTATTTGAGGTTCTGCATTACCAAATTCACTAACAATCTGTGAAGCTGGTGTTGTAGTTAAACAAAGTTTTCCTCCTGCATTTGCTTTACCTTCAGTTACAGTTTGTATTTTTGGTCCAGTAAAAACATCATTACCAATAGAAGTTGCACCTCTAGTCATAACAAAATTAGAAACATCTTGATTACGACCACCAAAACCCGTAGATTTAAATGATTGAACTTGTTTATTAGGAATTGCCATCTGAGTTCCTGAAGGATCAAAAACATTTGAAATAATGTGTGTTCCTAAATTCATTTGAGAATTTACGGCTAATTTAGTTCTCCAAATATTTGATGATACGTCTGGATTTCTCATTTGTATATCTTTAACAACTGGCGAATTAATTTGTTTTCTTCGTAAGTAATCACTCATAGACATTTGTTTTTATTAGATAAATTAAATTAAGTCTACATGAGTTAACAAATGTCTTCTACAACATTGTTTTAGAACTCCAAGTTCATCAAGAGCTCTACCTTCTGCAGTTTTTTTAGTTTCTTGTGTAAGATAAATAAGTTCAGGTCCTCTTCCTTCTTCTTTTCTAAATTCTTCTACTTTTTTTGTATAAGGTAACCATTTACCTGCAAGGACATTATTGCAAGATACACATCTCACAGGAATAATCATTCTTTATTATTTCTCATTTAATATTGTCTATATCCATTTTCTAACTTAATAGTAATAAATGAACAAAGATTTAGCTGGAGCATTATTTCTAATCGGAATTTTTGTATTTATGGTAGCTACAAAAACAAAAGCACCTGCACTTTTAACAACAATGTCAGGTTCAAGACAGGTTTCTACTGTCTTAGTTTTAAGTATGGTAGCATATTTGTATACTAAAGGTTATCATACTTCTGCGTTTATAGCAGGATTACTTTCAATATATCTTTTAAAAACTTTTTGGACTGTATGGCCGAGATCATATGAAAGTGAAGTTCATATGCATATAGCACAAGATAGAGCTAGATTTGATCCTTCTACAAGTGTAGATTTACAATTTGCTAATAGAACTCTTGTTCATAACCTACCTGTTCTTTTAGTTAGACCATTAGTTCATGATAATTTATTAACATTTCCACCATCTAGTCAAACATTAGATGAAATGTCTGGTTAAAAAATGAACCATCCTAGTAATCCAATAGTTAATAAAATATAAATCATATCCCATTGATCACTATCTAACTTGTTAGTAGTATAATAGACGTATAAATAATATAGTGCAAATCCTATAAATACATACCAGAATAGTCCCATTTATTTCTTACCATATAATAGAAAGTTCCATTGTGCTCCAATATTCAGATTCTCCATTTGGAAGACGACGATGAATAATGAATGGCAATTTTTGTTCAAGAATTTCTTTTTTAGCAAGTTTCCAAATAAATTGTGGGTCTTCAGTTCTCAAACCATCAGTAGAAACAAGAGGTCTAGATCCTTCAGCTAATTGTTGTGCTCTAGTTCCTAGCAAACAAGTATATTCATATTTTGAATAATAAGGTAGAGTAATTCTTTCTTTTTGTTCAATATCTTCACGATTAATACTAGTAACTTCAGGATGAATGATTTTTGAAGTTTCACGTAGATCTTCCATTTTTAGTATTTTAGTAACTTATCTTTAAGTTTCCATTTTTAATTAACTGCTGATTGTTTCCATGTAGTATCACATGAAATACATTGATACATCCAAATTAATTCTTTTGAATCTAATTTTACACCTACAACTTCATTTCCTGAACATTCTTTTGAAGGGCAAGAAATTTTGAAACGTGGTAGAGTTGGATCATATTTCAAATAAGGGTTAATTGCAATTAATTTAGATTTATCTTCTTTCAAAATATGTTCATAAACTACTGGATTATCTTTATCTAGATGTTCTTTATATTCACATTTACGACATTTTAGAACAGCAAATTTATTTCCTTCTTCAACATCTTCATCAATTGCATATAAAATATTTTGACATGAAGGACAGAATTTCATCTTTTATGTATTCTCTGAGGTATGAATCTAAATTCGTTTTTTAATAAAAAAGTAAGTTTAGTAAATAATGTTAATTGCAAAATCAATTTCTTTTTTAAGTTGTGAAGGCTTAGAATTTTTACGTAGATGGGTTTCCCATACATTCTTTTTTTCTTCTTCTAGTTCTAGAAGTTTATAAAACTCAGACCAGAATTCTGGAAGAGATTTCTCTTTAGGGATTATTTCATTATCAATAATACTATACCATATAGGGGCAATTTGTCTAATTAAAGGCAAACCTCCACTCCATGAATGGCTATCAATCCAACTACTATTTTGTTCTTCAATTGTTCCTAGAATTTCAAGGAGTTTTTTAAGTTGAAATATAAATGTAGGTAAATGATTATCAACTTCTTCTTGAGTAGCTGATGATATAATTTGATGTATAATTGGATATGATTTAGTTAGATATTTAACTCCTCGTAGCGAAGATGTTAAATATGGAACAGTATTTTCAATGTGAGACATTCTCTTAGTAGATCTATTAACTTCTGGAAACAATAGCTTCCATTCATTTTCTAGGAAAGAACTTTCTGGAGTAAAGAACGTAGAATAAATTGCTGTGATGACCGGAGAAGATTGATGACTATTAATTAGTTCACCATGTGTTAGTGTCTTACCTCCGGCATTTATGCGCTGGAAATAATCAATAATTTCTTCTTCTTCGACATCAGATGAAAATTCCAATACTTGAATATTTTTATTTCCAAAACTGCGTTGTTCATCTTCTGAAAGTTCTTCATATTTTTTCAGTTTACTTTTGCCGGATGGAATATCGCCGATTTCATACATTTGTAAGGTAGTAATTCGTTGTCTTCCATCTACGACCACTGATGTTCCATTTGGACGTTGCCAAAATGTAAGTTGTGGAATAGGCATGTTTTTCATAATAGTTTCTATAAGATTATGGCGCAATGTAGTCGTCCAAACATCTCCTCTTTGCCACGCTGGGCTAGGATTTATTATACCAGATTTTAGATCTGATAATATGTTTCTAATTTTTAGAGTAGAAATCTTATAGTTTTCCATTATGAATATTTTTATTCCAGACTCCTCGTGCAAGAACAAATCCATTTTTAGATTTTTCACTGCGTTAAAAACGGACTTGGTGTAGATTTATTATCTATCGTAAACAATACTAAATGGATCCTAAAAATATCGATGACTTTCTTCAAGCAACAAAGTCTGAAGGCCTATTTACACATACTTCATTAAATGGAGGAAAATACTTCATTAAAGAAGAGGATATGTCAAGATTTTATGATTTGTATTATGAATCAGTATTTCTAGATCAAAACAAACATTATTTAGTAGAAAAAAATACACCTATTGGTGCACTCAGAGTAGATTTTGATTTTGTTTATGAAACTGAAATTAAGACTCATCAACACACTCAAGAACAAGTTTTGTCATTTGTAAAAGCTTATATGTCACAACTAAAAGAATATATTCAAATTCCTCCTTCTCTAGAAATATTTATTATGGAAAAGAGATTGCCTACCTTGGACACAAAAAAAGGTAGAATGAAATCAGGTATTCATATAGTAATTCCAGAAGTTAATACCACTTCTCTAGTAGAACAATCTATTAGACGTAATTTGCTAAAATCTATGGATACACATTTTAAATTGCCATTGACAGAAACATGGGAAAAAGTTTATGATGAAGCTGTTGTAAAACGTTCAGTAAATTGGATGTTGTATGGCTCACGTAAATCTGATCCAAATTCTCGTCCTTATGAAACTAAGTATGTTATTACATATCCTGATTTCTCAATTAAAGAACCTCCTAAAATTACTGCAGCTCTAATAAAAAGATTGTCAATTAGAAGAGATGATTCAGAAGAAACTCCAATGACTGAAAAAGGTCAACAAATGTATGCAGGTATTCAAACAGAACCTAGAATTTCTGGTGGACGTGCTGTAACACCAGCAAGAGGAAGACCTGCTATGCGTGGTGCTCCTGGTTCACGTGAATCATCACCACAACAAAGAATTCGTAAAGATTTAGATCCTGAAGAAAAACAATATATTAAAGATCATACCTTGAATTTGAATTCAGACCGTTATTCTGGATATACACAATGGGTAGAAGTAGGTATTTGTCTACATAATATTCATTTGGATCTTCTAGATGTATTTCTAGATTTCAGTTCACAAACTGAAGAAAAATATAATGAAAGTGATTGTATTCAGAAATGGAACTCATTTACATTTCGTAATGATGGTGATAGAACTGGAATAGGTTCTTTGAGATATTGGTCACGTATTGATAATATTGAAGGATATATGCTAATTGAAAAATCTTATATTGGTAGTCTTGTAGAAAAAGCTACTTCTTGCACTGAACATGATGTAGCAAAAGTTATTCATGCAAAATATCGTGATCATTACAAATGTTCTGATTTTGGTAAAAATGTATGGTATAGATGGGCAGGACATATTTGGCTAGAAACTGATTCTGGTGTTGATCTTCAAATTAAACTATCTTCTGATATTGCAGATCTATTTCAAGTTCGTGCAACTGATTATGGTAAAGAAGTTCAAGGTAAAAAATGTGCTTCTGCAGAAAAAGATAAATGTGGTGAATGTCAATATTGTAAAGATTTCAAAAAACAAATGGATCATCTAAAAGTGGTTCAAAAATTGAAAACTACTGGATTCAAATCTAATACTATGAAAGAATGTCGTGAACTATTCTTTGATGAACAATTTACTAAGAAAGTAGATTCTAATAAAGATTTGATTGCATTCAATAATGGTATTCTTGATTTTACTGATTTCTCATTTAGAGCAGGAAAACCAGAAGATTATATTTCCTTTTCAACAGAAATTGATTATGATGTAGATAAAAAATATTATGATTATCCTGAATGGTCAGTTATTGAAACATTTATTAGTCAAGTTCTTCCAGATAAAGAAGTTCGTTCTTATTTCCTAAATCATCTTGCAACATGTCTTGTAGGTGGAAATAAATCACAAAAATTTCATATTCTGACTGGTTCAGGATCAAATGGTAAATCTATGTTGATGAATTTGACATCTAAAGCTTTGGGTGATTATGCTGCTGTAGTTCCTATTACACTATTTACGCAAAAACGTGCAGGATCAGGATCAGCTGCACCTGAAGTTATTAGATTGAAAGGTCGTAGATTTGTTACTATGCAAGAACCTGATGAAAAGGTTGCTTTGAATACAGGACTAATGAAACAAATATCTTCAGGTGAGAAAATGTATGCACGTGACTTATTTAAATCCGGTGTAGAATTTGAAGTTCAAGCTAAATTCCATCTTGCTTGTAATGATAAACCTGAAATTCATTCAACTGATGGTGGAACATGGAGACGTCTTGTAGTAATTAATTATACTTCTAAATTTGTTGATAAACCTACTGAACCATTTCATTTTCCTATTGATGAAGCAATTCAACATGCTGTAGGTTCTGAAGCATGGGCAACACCATTTCTAAACTATCTTGTTCATTTGCTAAAAGAACAACGTGGACAAAAAGTTGTTCCACCAGGAAAAGTATTGGAATATACTGATGAGTATAGAAATGATACTGATGGCATAGCTAAATTCCTTTCTGAGAAAACTGAAGTTTGTGAAGAAGGTGAACCACTACTAAAAGCTCAACTTCAATCTGTATTTAAGCAATGGAAAATTCAAAATGAACAAGTTGGTCTTTCATTACCTGATTTGACAAAACGTCTTATTGAAAAATATGGAAAAATGCCTGTGAATGGATGGACTAATTTTAAATTGAAAGATTAATGTCTACGACGACCACGAGTTTTACGTTTAGTTTTACGACTACGACGACGTCTACCACCTACAGCTGCTGCAGGTGCTTCCGGATTTATTCCACCAGGAACACCAGAAGGTTCTTCTGTTGCACCTAAAGGTTCAACTACATCTTCAACAACTTTTTCAACTTCAACAGGTGCATCCATAACAGCTTGTTCAGGTTTCTTTTTAAATAAATCCCATGATGTAGGATCTAACCATGCACCACCTCGTTTACGATAAGTTCTTTTTTTACCGTGATGCATTCTTATTTATATAAAAGAAATTTAACGACCACGGCCAGCAATAGGAACATAGGCAGATAAATATGGCATTACCATTCCAAGAATAGCTAGAGATAAAAGAAGATTTAATGTTTGAACAATTAGATCACCTACATTTAGTTTAATAGAACCAATAGGAACAATTAATTGTGCAACACCGCCTTGGGCACTAGCTAATGGTGACATTAAAGGTAAGACAATATCACGAGTTAATGCATTAAAAAATTGAGATAACATAGTTCCAACTAAGATTGCCATTGCAAATAATGCTACTTGATTTGCCATTTTATTTAATTTATGAGAAAATAAATAATGGATGTGACATATTGGGGACCTTCAGGATGGGAATTATTACATTTAATTGCCGTGACTGTAGGTGGTCTTAAAGAAAAGAAAGAATTGTTTTCAACATTAGGTGATATATTACCATGTAAATATTGTAGACAATCGGCTAAAGATTTTATAAAAGAAGAACCACCTAAAAATAATTTAGCATTATGGTTATATCATTTTCATGATAAAGTGAATGAAAAATTACATAATCAACATTTAGAAGATTCTAAAATACCTGATTCTATAGAATCTCCTCCATTTGATACTGTTTTAAAAAAGTATCAAGATATATTAAAAAATAGAACAGTAGAATATCCTGGTCGTGAATTTTTATTATCTATTGCATTTCATTTTGATGAACCATCTTATTCTATTGGACGTCCAGCATGGAATTCATTAATCAATGTTACAGAACATACAAAATTTTGGAATGCTTTATTAAAATTATATCCTTATTACGAATTACGTAAAAAGTTATTTATGCCAAAATTTAATACATATTTTAAAGATGTTGAAAAAATGTTTGAAGATATGGGAAGTAAGGTAACAAAGCAAGAAATTTCTCGTCATAAAAGTTCTTGTAATAAAAAAGGAGGTTCAACATGTAGAAATCTTAAACGGAAATAGTATTTGGTTGCACATTTCCTGAATAATTTTTAATTATAGGTTTCAACTCATTAATAAGTTCATCAAGAATTGGTGAAATATTATAGAAATTATTACATTTTTCTTCCATGACATTTCTAATTGCTTCCATATGAAATATATGTTGAAATTTAGGTGTAGTAAGTAAAGTAAATAATTTGGTTATTTCATAAGTTTTTCTGGTATTGTCAAGTATATTATTAATTTTATTTGTTCTTATTCTAAGAGCGTCTGCAACGCATCTAACTGCATGTTGTTTAATTTGTAGTTTAGTAAATCTTTGTTTTCCTCTAGAAAGAGGATGTAGATACCTATTCAAATTAATTCTTGTTTCATAGTCTAGATAGTGATAAATTTCACGTCTCAAAATATCTTCTGGTATCTCCATTTTTTTTCTATAAAACGTAATAGTTAATATTTTCCGTTTTAAAGTAAAAGAATAATTTGATAAAATGGCTTGTGCAATTTGTTATGAAGAAATGGATATGAAAGAATTTAAAGATCATCGACAATCTACTACAACATGTTATAAATTGTCATGTGATCATGCGTATCATACTGCATGTATTATTCGATGTTTAATAAATAGTAGACACCAATGTCCATTATGTAATAAAGTGAAACCACCTGAAATTGCACTGAGTAATGAAGGATTTGCAAGAAAAATCTTACATGAAGTTTTGAGAATTCCTGAAATTGTTCATAATCGTAAAGAAGTATTTACTTCAAAAGAATTATTATTAGATACAAAAAAACAATTAAAACAAGATGTTACTGATTATGCAAAAAAACGTGCAGAAGAATTAAAACTTAATGAACATCGTTTATATTTTAATAAATGTTTAGGACATGTAAAAAATCTGATAAAGAAATATTGTATTGATTTAGGTAATGTTTATGTAGGAGCATATTTTTTTCAAAAAGAAGGTGGAAGATCCAGATATAGAAAAGCAATAATTGATCAAATTATTTTACGAGAAGAAAGAATTTGGATGTTATTTAATCTTAAATCTTCGCGTATATATTTAAATTTTAATTTAAATACGAGAAATAAGAATGAATCTGATGATTCCGATAGTGATGGGGACAACGATTTATCTTTACGTCTCATGCTTTAATTCTACAATGGCTTTGTATAAAAAATCTGGTTATACTTTAACTTATGAAGAATTGTTCAGGTATAGGTGTGCTCACAATGTGAACGACATCCGGGTATTTTGAGCGAAGTTCTTTAACCCATTCTAGGGCCAAATTATGCTCAATGCGATTACCCTTACCTTTTTGTTCAATTGGTGCATCAAACCAGCAATCAAATGTTGGTTCAAAGTTTAATGGGGTCTTGTAATACCAGTAGATAAGAGACATGAAGCGAATCTGGGGGATATCAGTCTCCATGTTTTTTTTGATTACAAACTTAAATCAAAAAATGTCCGTTTTACTTCAGGTGAGGTGGAAGCATAAGCCTCCGCTGTTCTGCAATGAACAGCTCCAACTTAGTTGGAGGGAAGACAAGGTCTTCTTCGCTGTTGGTCCTACGCTCGTATGTGGAGCGATCCAGATAGCGAGCGTATTGAGATTGCACACACTTGCCGCAGAGTTTTGCGTTAGAGTTCGGGAAGAGAGCGGAAGTTTTAAAGCACTTCTCATTGCAGCTCTCGCACGTCTCGGTTAAGAAAGCATGGCAAGCAAGAGGCATTTTTGGGGGGGGGGGCAAATGTTATTGTTGTAAATAAAAATATTCCGTTTTTACTTAAACATTAAATCTTTTCTTATAATCTCTGAGTGAAGCTTTAACTGTTTTTTTATTCCATAAAATATATCTACTTAGAGCACCAGGAGAATCTGCTTTATCCCAATGTTCATTTTTTCTATGTCTATTCAAATATCTTTCTTTATGCGTATTTGCGATTTTTGCTCCTTCTTTTTCATTAAAAAGTATAAAATCATTATAACCTTTTTGACCAAATGAAACAACTTTTTCTTTACCTTCTGGAGTCTCAAAAACTGCATCATATTTTTTTGCAGGTTTTAATGATTTTCTCAAAGTTTTTAGTTTCATTTTATATATAATCAGATAAACTAGGAAATATTTTTAAAACTAAATTTATTGGGAAAAGTTTATTAATATAATCGCATCTTTCTCCCCATGAACATTGTTTTCTTGATGTCCATCCAGGAGGACAGTCCCATAATGAAGGAGAAATCATTGAAGATATTGTAGTTGCATCTAAAAAATCTCCATCAATAATTTCTAATTTATTTAAAAATATAGTTACTAATAAAAATTCAGATAGTAAAATGAATGCTAAAACAATTAAATTTTCAATTAAAATTTCTAAAAAATTTACTTCATACATAAAAGAAAGTATAAATGATAAGCCAATACATAAAGCAGAAATTGATCCACAAATACTATAAGCTAAAGTATAAATTTTATTGTTTCGTTCCGAAATTAATTGATTAAAATTATTTATTTTTGGAGTGAATTGAATATTAACATAATCAATTACGGGTTGAACGTCTTGCTTTTTTACCATTTTATTTAAGTTCGAATCAACTATTTTTTGTTGAGCAATAGTAGTAAAATTATCAATTAAGGCATATGTTACAACTCTTGTAACAAATTCAAAATAGAATACTGGAATAGTTATTACAAATAATCCAGTATGCATTAATAAATCGATATAAAAAGTCATATTATTATAATGGTATATATTGTAGAGGAACCTTACTTGGAAGAATATTCTCAACCTATTCCAGAACCTATTGTTACGCCTTTAGAATCAGAATCTCTAGAACCTCTAGAAGCTGTAACTATTATTACAAATCAACCATTTTATATAAAAGGAATAATTAATGGTTTAGCTGCAACTACAAGTCTTTGGATATTTTGGACACCATTTATTATTTTTGTAGCTAGACCATTAATTAATTCTCAACTTAAAGGAGTTATATGTCAAGAATTTTCAAATATAGCATTACAATATGGAAATAATGTTATTGATACATGGAATAATGCTGTAAATAATTATTTATATTCTTTATATGCGACAGGAAAAATAAATCTTGAACAACTACAGCAATTAACAAATGAATATATAATTTCATATCAAGTATTATCAACTGAACAACCAATTCCACCTGAAATTCAAGCAAAATTAGATGATAATCCACAAAAAAATTGGAACGATAATTTACCTCTAATTATTATATTTGCAATTACATTTGGGTGTATAATTATATTTTGTTTGACAGCAATAACAACCTTATGTCAAATGTATAATATTAATTCTTATGAAATTTTTAAATTTAATTTAATTATGACATTAATTGTTGTTATTATAGAAGGTTCATTTTTTGCAGGAGTAGCTATGCAATATAATCCTTATGACTTAAATTTTGCAGTAAAAGAGTTAGAAAGTAATGTTTTAAATATGTTCCAATAATAAAATGAAATTAACTGATTTGATAATGAAATTAGGCGATGAACAAGAAGATAGAAAAAAATTTCAACAATTATGTAGAGCTATTTTTTCATATTTAACTACAAAAAAAACTAAAGATTTACCTTTATTTATTAAAAAAACTGGAACTGAATATGCTGTATTTTATGACTCATTAGATTTTGATAAAGAAATGAAAGATGATCTTTTACTAAATGATGAATATTTCGATTTAGTTATTGAAGAATCTAAAAAGTTTAAAAGGTAGTTAAAAAACGAATCTATCTAAAGACTATAGATATTATATAAAGAATGGGAGATACTATCATTGGTGTCCAATTTGGCATTGCTAATCCTGCTGATATTATCTCAAGAAGTGTAGTAGAAGTTATAACTGATAAAACATTTCAATCTGAAAAACCATTTCCAGGTGGAGTATTTGATGCTCGATTTGGTGTAACTGATCATGGAAAAATTTGTCCTACATGTAAATATACAAATTTGTTATGCCCTGGACATTTTGGACACATTCGTCTAGCAAGACCTGTATATCTTTATCAATTTATTGAAATTATTCAAAAGTTTCTAGTAGTTGTATGTTTATCATGTTCTAAACCTTATTTACCTAAAGAAGATTTGGAACGTATTGGAACTCAAAAGAATGGTATTGAACGTTTTGATAAAGTTCGTGATGCAACTGCAAATTATAAAACTCATATGCCAAAGGAATCTAAGGTATGTGCATATTGTGGAAGTAAAACAATTAGAAAAATTTCTAGAATTGAAGGAACTATTGCTCTACAAGCAGAAACATTTGAAGAAGGAGAACCTATGAAACTTCAACCTGAAATTGTTCTAAGATGTTTTCAACGTATTACTGATCATGATGTAGAACTTATTGGATTTAATCCTAAATTTTCACGACCAGATTGGATGGTATGTTCTGTCCTAGCTGTTCCTCCACTAACTGTTCGCCCCTCAGTTGTTATGGATGACAATACTAGAATGGAAGATGATCTTACTCATAAACTTATTACAATTGTTAGAAATAACGCTAGATTGCGTGATCAACTAGATAAGGGCGCATCTGCAGAAATTATTGATAATTCTACTCAACTCCTACAATTTGATGTTGCTACATATGTAGATAATGAAATTAAAGGTATGCCTCCATCTGCTCAACGATCTGGACGTCCTCTCAAAACATTGAAATCAAGATTTGGTTCTAAATCAGGTCGTGTTCGTGGAAATTTGATGGGTAAACGTGTAGATTTCTCTGCACGTTCTGTAATTACTCCTGATCCTAATATTGATGTAGATCACTTGGGTGTTCCTGAAGAAATTGCTATGAATCTAACATTTCCTGAAATTGTTACACAATATAATCGTGATAGACTAATGAAAGCAATTGAGAATGGACCCCTAAAATATCCAGGAGCAAAAAATGTAGAACTTATTCATGAAAATATTAAGAAACGTCTAGGTTATGTATCTAAAGAATATATTTCTTTGAAAGAAGGTGATATAGTTCATAGACATCTTGTAGATGAAGATGTTGTATTATTTAATCGTCAACCTTCCCTACACAAAGCTTCAATGATGTGTCATAGAATTAAAGTTCTTCCAGGAGCTACATTTAGATTGAATGTTTCTGCAACAAAACCTTATAATGCTGATTTTGATGGTGATGAAATGAATATGCATGTTCCTCAAAGTATTGCAGCAGCAACCGAATTAATGATTATAGCTACACTACTTAGACAAATTATTTCACCAAGAAATTGTCAAGCTATTATTGCAGTATTTCAAGATACATTGACTGGATCATATAATCTAACTCAAGCAGCTACTCTAGTTCCAGAACATCTTGCTATGAATATGCTAGCAAGATCTCACAGACATCCTAAAGATTTTAAGCGCTTGGATGCTCCTCTAAAAGGTATTGAAATTATGTCACATGCATTTCCATTAATTGATATTAATTCTAAATTGAAAGTTGTTCAAGGACAAATTGTTAAAGGAACCTTGGATGATGGTGAATCAAAAACTCTACGTAAAACTGTTCATACTATTTATAATGATTTTGGACATGAAGTTGCAGGAGATTTTATAAATTCAGTTCAAAATATTGTTACGAAATATAATATGTTTTCAGGATTTTCTACAGGTCCTTCTGATCTAACTGTTTCTGATGAAACATATAAAACAATTGCAACTACTATCCTAAAAGGACAACAACGAGTTGCTCAAGTTTTATCAGATGTTCATTCAGGTAAGTTTCTTAATTTGAATGGAAGAGCACCAGGTGAAGAATTAGAAAATGCAATTCGTGATGCTCTAAAAGATGATATTACTAAAAATGTGAATTCAATTCTTGTAGATGCTCTATCTTCTAAAAATAGAATGATTATTATGTCTGATAGAGGATCAGGTTCTAAAGGTAAGGCTGATTTGAATTTAATGCAAATGGTAGCAATGTTAGGACAACAAGAAGTTGATGGAAAGCGTATTAAATATATGATGGAAAATAGAACTCTACCACATTTTCCAAAATATGATGATGGTCTAGAATCACGTGGATTTGTAAAAAATTCATTTATTTCTGGTATTGAACCTGCTGAATTCTTCTTTCATGCTATGGGTGGACGTGAAGGTCTAATTGATACAGCTGTAAAAACTTCTGAATCTGGTTATATTCAACGAAGACTTGTAAAATTGCTAGAAGATATTCATGTATCTGAAGATAGAACTGTTCGTGATATTAATGATTCAATTGTTCAGTTTTCTTATGGAGATGATAATATTGATGCAATTGGAATTGAAAAACAAGAATGTGAACTTGGTATGATGACCATTGAACAAGTATATTCTGCATTTGGAGCATCACGTGAAGATTTTGTTAATGTTTCTCCAGAAACAAAAGAAGGACAAGATTTAATTGAAGATATTTTAAATGATCGTGAAATGCTAGTGAAATATGTATTCAAATATACTAATGCTACAGATATTCATTGTCCAGTTAATATGATGAGATTGATTGATAAATATAAGAATCCTTATCTTGTAAAAACTGATTTGACACCTGAATATGTATGTCTTGAACTAAATAAATTATTTAAAATGCAATTTATTGAAGATAATAAATTATTTCATTGTCTAGTTAGATATTATCTAGCTCCTAAGAAATCTGTTATACAATATAGATTTACGGTAGCACTATTTGATGAACTTATTAAAGAAATTAAATTTAAATATAAAAAATCTTTAATTCATCCTGGTGAAATGGTAGGTCCTCTAGCTGCACAATCTATTGGTGAACCTACTACTCAACTTACTCTAAATACTTTCCACACGGCAGGAACATCTAAGGCTAATGCAACACAAGGTATTCCACGTATTCAAGAATTGCTTTCAGTTTCACCTAATATTAAAAATCCTTCAAATATTATTTATTTGAAAGGTGAAATTACTGAACAACAGAATGCACATTCTGCAATGAAAGAAATTCAAAAAACTACATTGAGAGATATTACGAAATCAGTGAGAATTTATTATGATCCTAATCCACTATCATCAAATACCTTAGTTCAAGAAGATCGTGAAATTCTACGTTCGTATGAAAAGTTTTCTGTAACACATGGACAAACTTGTGTATCACCTTGGATTATGAGATTAGAACTAGATCCACAACAAATGATTTCTCACGATATCTTAGATATGGTCAAAATTAGAACAAAGATTGAAGCAAATAAAATCTTGAAAGTATTTGATTGTGTTCATTCAGATACAAATTCTTCTGATAAACTTATTTTGAGAATTACATTTGGTCTTGATATTGCTAAGAATGCCTTGGCTTTACGATTTATTGAAGAAAAATTACTTGATACAATCCTGACAGGTATTGATGGAATTGGTCGTGTATTCCCTCGTGAAAAATTAAATGAAGTTGTTTATGATGAACGTATTGGTGGTTATACATCAGTAAAACAATGGGTATTAGATTCAGAAGGTTCTAATTTGTTAGATCTTATGACATTTAAAAATATTGATTCAACAAAAACATTTTCAAATGATATTCATGAAATTCAAGATGTATTTGGTATTGAAGCTGCACGTCTAGCTTTATATGAAGAATTAATGGATGTATTTAATGCAGGTGGTTCTGGATCCCTAAATTATCGTCATCCTTGTTTACTAGTAGATGCAATGACTTATCATGGTTACTTAATTGCAATTGCAAGATTTGGTATGTCCAAACTAGAAAATGGTGTTTTGGCTAAATCATCATTTGAAATGACTTCTAAGGTTCTATTTGATGCTGCAGTATCTGGAGAATTTGATTCTATGAAAGGTGTTTCAGCAAACATTATGTTTGGTCAAAAACCTCCATGTGGAACTGGTT
>Ga0209354_10000217_pt1 | contig 28231 bp, 47 predicted proteins | sample LauGreSpBDMM15DD_2_FD_187562 | JGI IMG/M metagenome (GOLD analysis project Ga0209354, IMG submission 187562) | Freshwater lake microbial communities from Lake Michigan, USA - Sp13.BD.MM15.DD (SPAdes) (version 2) | ecosystem: Environmental > Aquatic > Freshwater > Lake | place: Lake Michigan...
TTCTTTTTTTCTCTGTTCTCTTAGTTGTTCTCGGTTTTCAATACGCCATTTGTTTTTTGCTATTGCATCTGATTGCTCTGCGTTTTCAAGGAGTTGTTTTATCTTGTCGTTCATTGCTCACCTCCTCCAAAGGTTTCGTTGTAGTATTGTTCTGCAAATTCTTCAATATTTTGCTCACTTGTACAATCAGTGTTATCACCATTCCAAAAAGAATTTATGATTTGCTCCTTCTCCATTTCTTTGGCTTGTTCGTCTGCTTTTGTTAATTCTTGCCCATATTCATTTGCACAAATTAGCATTAAGCGGATTTTCATTTCTATCTCATCCCTTTTAATGATATACCACTCTACTGCCGTCTGTTGTTTATTGTTTGTCATAGTTTTTGCTCCCTTGCGAAAATTTGAAATGTGTTTCCTTTACCATCGCTAAATAAAACATTAGAATCAGACCTATTACCAATGGTCAAAATCAATTCTTTTGTGTCATCTTTAGGTCGTCCAAGTAATATCGGTTCATCATTATTGAATTGAAATACCCATTCTACATTTTCATATTTTTTAATTACTAATGTGAATAACTGGTCAAATGCCGTTTGTTGTTTATTGTTTGTCATAGCAAGTCTTTGTTTAATTGTTTAATATACTCAACAGCTTCTTCATAAGTATCACAAATTTCTACCATTTTGTTTTCTAACATTACCCAGTAAGAAACTATTTCCACAGTTGGCGGTGTAACACAATCATTCCAGATTTCTGAACCATTTTCAATATGGTATTGTTTATTATTGCTCATTTCCTTGTATTCCTTTCTTTAGTTCTTGTTGGATTTTAAATATATAGTCTCTATATAGCATATATGCATGGCGTACTTGCTGTCCACCTTTAACATTGTGCATATCTATGACCATATCATTTAGTAACCTATTCAACATGTCCAAATCTTCAAATACAATATCTAATGTATTTTTAGTAATATTTACCGTTTTTATTTCTTTATTATTCATCTGATTCATTATTACTTCTTGCTATACCAGCAAAGTCAGCAACCCCAATTAAGGTTCCTGCTAACTGCTTAGTGAGGTTCTTTAATGATTCATTATCTAATGTGTCTAACCACTTGTCTTGTGTTGCTTCTGTGCAGTCTTCAAAGCAAGTGGGCTCTCTCTTTTCTTCACCTTCAAACTGTTCAAAGATGAAAATGCCTGATAAATTTCTTCTTTTCATGGTTGTTTGTCTTCTAGTAATGTTGTTTTATTGTACTTTAATAAAAGTATAACCTGGCGTTTACCAAATTGTACCTTGATAGATTCACCATCAACAGAGTTGATTACTTGTCCTGTACCAAATTTAGTGTGCTTTACAGTTTGTCCAACTGTATACTCACGTTCACTTGTATCCTCTTTTTTTAGTTTTGCCATTGTTAGGGTTGTTTGTTTTCTAATTTCTCTAATTGTTTTTCTAATCTATCAATACTACCCCAGATAATACTTGCATTAGGGTCTAGTTTCTTAATGTCAGCTACTAATTCTTCCTGTTTACCTCTACTGTAATAACCGTGTTCTATGTCATCAGCTAGATCTTGTAAGTGTTTAGGTGCTGAAATACTAATCCTTATGTCATAGTCCTCCCATTTAGTCTTATAATCAATAAAACGCATGCCTTTAGTTAGTTTCCGGTGCAAGTTATGCAAAGTAAAGTTACGAACTCTAACAATAGATCTGTCATTACCAAACACCTCTAAGAAACGTAAAAACCATTTAGGACATAGTTTATGCCTTCCTTCATAATCCATTGCTAATACTAATGGAAACAATGCCTTAAAGTATGGACCGTCTTCATTGTAAGGTACTGAACCTAAGTAGCTATACTTCTCATGAAAGTCTTTAGGAAAGAAGATATAGCGTAGGTCATCTAATTTAATACTGCGGGTACAAACTATACCTTTATTACGTCCTTTCCAGAACAGAAAAAAATACTTAATGTTCTGTAAACGTTCTTGTATAGTAAGCGGTTTGTAAAATTTACTGTCTTTGTTAATTTTCATAAGTTAAAGTTTACCTTGAGTCATGTAGATATACTTATCTATATTCCACAAGAATTTAAATATTTTCATAAATCTTCTATTTTTTGTAATAAGTCCGTTACCTCATCTTCTGCAAGAAAACCTATTACATCATCTGTTATAGGTGTATCATAGGATATTAAACCGTCAAATAATACAGCCAGTTCATATAATCCTTCTTTACCCCCGTAACTTCTATCAGTTTTTACTATACTAGCACCATAACCATTATCAAAGGTTACTATAGCATGTACACCATCAGCATATGTAGATGGTAAGAAAGTTAAATCATTAAATGTCATTTTCTTTGTTTTTATAGTTTTCCCACAACTTTTCTGCTTCCTTAAAATATTTAGCAATCTCTCTTTTAGAGGGATCTGCATCTCTACAGATTTTAATTACACCTAAGCAGTATCCTACCATATATGCAACATCCATTTTATCATTAATTTCTTTGTTTGTATCAGTTATTTTAATCATATTCTTGTTTTAGTAAAGCCATATTCTTTTGCTACATCCGGATTATTTTCTATATAGGTATGGCAAGTCCTACACGTTGATAACCAAGTACTTATATCTAAAGTATACTTACCTCTTCCTTTCATGTGATGTATATCTGTACTAAGTACAGTACATCCGGGAAGTTTAGCTTGACATGTAGGATGTTTAGTTAAAAACTCTACACGCAGTATACTATACTCCTGATTCTCTATCTCCTTCTTTTTAGAGATTTTAAGTAAAGACTTTGGTTTAATGTGCTTGTTAGCACAGTTCTTACAATAGCCTTTACCTAATATTCTTCTCCAAAAATTAGGTACAATAGTTCCACAGTCTTGACACTGCTTCATAACAGGTCCTGTAAGCCTATATCAAAGGCATCTGCTACGTCATCATAAAGATCCGGGTCAATGTCTCTGATAAGCTCTACAACAGGGTAGAGAACATCATTAACTTGATGCAACAGAAGATACATATCATGCTCTTTAAGCTTGTTAAGGTTATCTTCTGTTAAAATCATAGATAAAGTTACAGTACTACCCATGAAAGGTACAGAAGAAGTTACTTCAGCAGCTGCTATAAGTTCTTCTATCTGTTCTAGTTGGTTTAGATTGTTTAAGTAACAGAATACAATCTGTCTGTTGTCAAGGCCGTGGAATTTTGTCATGTTATTTGATAGAAATTAATGGGTAATATACCACAATCAATTAGTTTGTCAATGATATCTTTTTTATTGATACCCAGATCTTTAAATGATAGTGTACATACAAATTTAGGATCCGGATCTGTATTTTCCCAAAAAGGATTTAAGAAAGGATGATCCTTAAAGAAATGACCTAATAAACTATTACTAAATTTAATAATAATCTCTTGTTTCCAAGAGTTTAGAATAAACTGAGTTTTTCTATGGGCTTTAATTACCCGTTGTTTTTTAGCATCAGACATTTCTGCTTGTTCTGCTTCAGTATACATAGTTATGCCAAACATGGCTCTCTTGTACAAGAAGTTCTGATTAGGATTAAAGGGGTCTTTATCATAAACTTGATAAGACTTACCATTAAAGTTCTTTGTGTTTGATTGGTATGTAGATAGCTTTCCGCTATACATAACCCTGTTTTCTTTTGTCATATGTGGTTTTTTGATTAGAGTAATGTGGTAAAAAATAAAAGGGGGCTGTTACACCCCCAGTTATTCATGATAAAAAACTAACTTTTAGAAATCAAAAGCTACATCACCTGATTCCTCTACATCCGCAGTTACTGGGATTTCAATTTCATCATTAGATGCACTTACTTTAGCAACTTTTGCTGGTTTTGTAACTTGAACAATACTTGAACGCTGTGCATTAGACTCTCTAATTTCATCAACATTAGTATGTTGGATAAATGTATCAGTATCATTTACGTCCATAGTGTAGTAAGTACGTCTGTAGATTGCTTGATCTTCAAACAAACAAACAGGACCATCTTGACCAGCACGTTTAACACCAAAATCAGGATTACTCTCCATAATTGGCTCAACTGATTCTTTAACTGTAATTTTACCTTCTAACAACTGATTAGCTTTCCAACCAATTGCTTTAAGGTCAGATACTAGACCTGGTACAATAGAAGATCTTACCTTCCTACGTACCCAACCATTTGATACTTCAATAGCATCTTGTTCAACACGTACAAAACCATAATCAGGATTGTTTTGAGATACACGGATTACGCTGCCGAACTCATCAGCAACAACTTTAACTTTGTTCATAATATTTTTTTAGGGTTTTTTGTTTTTAAAATTGCATAAAAAAACCGGCTATTAACCGGTTACATGTCTGGAAGTAAATCTTCCGGGAGTATATCTGCTTCAAACTCTGAAGGGTCTATCTCCTCTATTTCTATCTCCTCTGATTCTATAATTATAACTGTTGTACTATTAATAGAGGAACCAAAGAAAGGGTCTTCTACTACGTCACCAGCATTAAGGCACATCAAGTATTGTAGATCTTCATCTGTACAGTCTAAATACTGCTCTACAGACATCTCTATCACTTTTCCGTTCCTTAATTGGTACAACATCTCATTCAAATATATACACTAACTAATTCAATAATAGTTAGTGTATATATAATATTACCAATATAAGGCTATTGCCAAGTAATTTTAATTCCTTTTGGTAACATTTCAATGTCAATAAGTAGGGCTCTGCCCTCTTCACCAATTACTAAACTAATTGGTTTGTCTGCTTTAATATTTTTAATAGTGTGAGTAACCGGCTTAATTAAATCAGGTATAGCATAGTTTGCCATAACTTCTTGAGTTACATTAGTAGTTGTAACATCTTTTCTTTGCCAAAAGCCCGGTGATTTAGCCTCTACAATATCCTTACATTTACGGATATAGCCTTTTTGGCCATGGCTTAAATGTTTTTTAGGATGTTTTTTAACTCTGTGGGTTGGTGTTGCAAATTTTGTAACAACATTTTCTTCATACCCAGTAATAATCTGGATAGCTTCTAAATCAAAACCATACTTCTGTAGGTTCTGAATTCTTTTTGTAGCTAATTTGGTTTCTGTGTAATTCATGATAGTGATTTTTTATATATAATATTAAGGTAGCTGTGTTAGAAAAAGGGCCAGGATTTCTCCCAGCCCTTTATATACTAACTCTCTAATCAACTACCACATTGCGAGCTTATTTTGCGGCTCTAAGAGCACGTAGGTAGTTTGGGTCTTCAGCGTAGACACCGTCAATTTTACGTAGATATTTATTCTGTATATCAATATAGCATCTTACATTATCTCTATAAGATTTATATTTTGCATATACACCATGTTTACCATCTACGTACTTACACTTATGGTAAGTCAACCCAAACATATTTTTTGCTTGTACACCAACGTTACTCTTACCAATATTAGATTCTATTTTAGCTTGAGCAACAGCAACAGCTGGTAATACACAGCCGTGTTTAACTAATTCCGCAGTTAATCCGGAATCAGTGAGTTTCATATCCTCTACAGTTCTCTCTATTGTAACAGTATCTTTAACAACCGAGATTATCTCGGTAGTTAGATTCAGCATAGATGTGAATAGGAGGATTACATTAATTGCTAATGAAACAATAAATGCATTCTTGTAAGACTTTACAGGACTTACGCTTAGATCGTTATTTACTTTTAGTATCATAATTTTAATAATTAAAAAAGGGACCTATGTGCAGGCCCCTCTTCTCTAAAAAACTTAACTATAACATATCAATTACCCAGGTAGCACATTGCCTGTGTATTTGATCATTGTAAATGTGTGGCCATTCTTTACTATTAAACCAATAATAGTGCCATTCTTGCTGGCTTTACCAACAATCTTGCCTTCAACTACCAGTCTTGGGCTTAAAAGGATTTCTGTTTTTATCATAAAATAGGGTTTTGTTAGGGTAATATTCAACAATTAATTCAATGTACCTATCATTTAATAGATACTGTACATCATGATCATCTGTCTTAATAGTGATCATAAGTTTGTTTTCCGGCATCTTAAACACATATGCATTTAGACCACCTTCCTCTTCAATAAGAGAGATAACAGCAGCGCTGTCATCACAGGTTAATCTATGACATAGTAAATCACCTTCAAATTTATGGATATAAATAGTGGGTGACTGTGCATTAAGTTTACTAAAAAGGGAGATCAGCAGGATCAATAATAGTTTCTCGGTTTTCATTTTCAAGTTGCAATTTAGGATATCTTGCTGATATTTTAGCAGGATTAATGTAAGTAGGATTTAAAGTATTTGCATTATAAGTGATTAACCTGCAGTTTATTGAATCAAGCATATTAGTTAATTCAACGGGATCACAAGTTTTAGACTCTTTAAGTACAGCTCTAAATTCCTGCCAAAATCCTTTCATAGATTGGTATATAGACATTATCTGATCACCATGAAACTCACTTACCTGTTGTTTAAAAGTTAAACAGCCGTTGAAGCCATCTTTATAGAAATAAACATCTATAAGATCTGGTGTTATAGCATCCCAATTTATGTTTTGTTTTTCATACACTGGCTTTCTTTTAAATGATTTTCTGTGATCATACCAATAAAGTGGTGTCTGTATTTGTAAACTAAAATGTTTTTCAGGTAATGCTTCTAACCATTTAGTAGTACCAATAGGTACCTGTATTTTAAGTTCACGTATCATTGGGTCATACATCCAATGCCAGTGTTTGTATTCTACTACAAAAGATATATCACCACCATGTTTATAACTATGATAACAACCTACTCTTTGAGGGTTTTTAAATGTAAATGAATTTTGCATAAGATTTTTAAATTAAAAAAGGGGTGCTCGTATACACCCCTTTAGCCAAAAGCAGAAATATAATTAACACCCTATAGTATACGACCTACAGTGTGTTAACTTTTAATTACAATGAACCAATACCTGATACTAAATCATTCCACATCTGTTCAGTGTAACCGGACATAATAAGTTCCCGGTCACTAACACTAAGATATGGAAATGCTGTTTGTACAAAAGTACCTTCCATATACTTAATAAGATCTGCATGATTAACAGGACCAAGTTCATGTGTCCCGCCTTTAATATCTTTAACAAGTAAGATAACTTTTTCAGAGTCATCAGTAGTACGATAAGTTATAATCTGGCTCATACTACGTCCTCCATAAACTTATCATAAAAAATAATCCCGGCAGCAGCCACGATCATAAGTAGAGTAACACCGTATAGATATTCTATCTTTGCGGTAATTAGCAAACTGATCAGAAGAAGTATGTGAACAATTGCAACAGCAGTCATAACTGCATAATAAGCATTCTTAAATTTTTTCATATGTGGTTTTTAGTTAATTGATTAATAAAAAAACAAACTCTCCTGCATGCTCACCATGCTTGTAGATTTGATTGGACATAGTTTACTGTCCACCTGTTGACGTGCACATCAGAGCAGGGTCCATCACAGTTCACTTTGGGTCATGTAACTCATTTGGGTAATTACTCCCAAGAGCCAAAGTATCTTTCAACGGTGCTAATCCGTCCTCTGTAGAAGGGTTTGTTGGTACTACCAGTGGGAATCGAACCCACACTGACATTGCTGTCAACAGGATTTTAAGTCCTGCGCGTCTACCTATTCCGCCATAGTAGTGTGTATACAAATATAATATTAATGATCAAAGAATGTTACATCCTCCCAAATTTCCGGGTCATCTTCATGGCATTGCTGACATGTATGATGATCATCACACTCACAAGTTAATTCCGGGCTAATGCTGTACATATCAAACATACCCTGTGCTTCTTCAAATGTCATAACTCATCTATATTCTAAGAAAGCCCCGTGATAATACTTCTTTGATTTTTTACCACAACCATGCGGTACTTTACTAGTACCACAAGAAGCAAGTACTAATACAATAGCAAGTAATAACAACACCTTTTTCATAGCTCGTCTTTATTATACCAATACAAGATAAGGAACAAGGTAACAATGATCATTAAAAACATAACAATCCCGGTATTAAAAACACCTTGAAAACAACTAACAAAGTTGTTATGTCCCATAATAGCACCAAGACAAGCAATAAGTGCGGTTACTAGTATAGTACTAATAACAAAAAAAGCAAACGGGAGCACTACTGTCAGTAGAGCCTTCCCAATAAATGTAAGTAGTTTCATAGTCAAAATAATAAATCCGGTAATACTGTTAGGTATAATACCATAGAGTATAATATAAATTAAAATAGGCCTTTCACCTATTAGTAGCCAATAGCTGACTATACTGCATTACTTCATCAGCACTTATGCTATGCTTTACTCCCATCTGCACTCAGTAGTACACCATACATTGTCAGTAAGTGGATTATAAGCCCACTCAGATAAAAGAGGTTATACCTATCTCCCTCTATATGTAGTACTACTGCTCACCCTTTGGAAGTGAGTTGTGGTGCATTAAAGTAAAGGGAGCCTAAGCCCCCTATTATTAAGAAAAGAGGTTTACTTTATATAATACATCATTGTCTTTAAAGACTACCCAATATGTACCATCATCGTTAACTCTTGTTTGTCCTACAAACTTAGGATTAACTAAACTCACATATTGAGTAATAGTAATCTCTTGTGATTCATCTAATATGTTTTCCATAGTTCTTTTTATTGTTAATCAATCACTTAGCCATATAATGGCCCACTTGTCCCCATCTAATCCCACTTCTTACCACTTTGTCACACCTATAGTTTTAGTGTGGAGTGTTCTTGTCACATCCACTCTCTCACCCTCATAATGATAAATTTTTTTAGTAAAGTCTCACGATTTCCCGTGTTAAGACCAAAACTACTAAAGTAATTCATAATTATGTAACAAGCTCATGGAGCTGCCATGATTTAATCCCTAGACAATTAGGAACTTGTATAGATAGTGCTTATGCCTGTAACCCAATTGGGCACTCCTTATTCAGGAGTACACCAATACAGGCTTGTTTGCTCACCATCCTGGTTCACAATAGGATCACCAATGAGTTTGTAAGGGAGTTTATCCCCTACTTTCATTTCACCTATCTCTTGATCACCCACAGCGATGACCCCAAATTTAAGGTCTGCTACTTGGATGCGTGACTCAATCTTCTTTCCATTAGGTAAGGTCACAGTCTTAGTTCCCAATGTTTCTGTTGTGCAAATAATTGCTTTGTCGGTTTTCTTATAAAAGTACATCATGTTGGTAGTTCACGGGGGTTAGTCCCCGCTAAAAGTAAGGAGGGGAGTTGATAGCTTATACACCTTTCCTCTCTCACCCATAAAACAATTACCATAACCACGGGGGGTATTTGAGTGAAGCCCATGTACGGGGGGTATATTTTTTTGTATATTTGTTTTATGTATATAGATTTTTTAAAAGAGTATGAGCTTATACAGGGATTGCTTAAGAGGTTACCCAGGGTAGATCCTCATGACACCCTTGTTATTAATGTGTCCCCGGACTATTCTTCTATGGTGTCTATGCAGATAGCACACCATCTCTCTGAAGAAGGAAGGATGTTAGATATGTTTCATTTGGATGTCCCGTATCCTGGTGAGAGTAAAGATAATTATCAATATGAGTTTAAGAGGAGTGGACAGATTATTCCTTATAGGTATCATAAGGTTATCTTAGTGGAGGCTGCAGTGCTTTCCGGGAATAACTATACTTGGATAAAAGAAATGCTTTTAGATATGGGGTATGAGAATGATGATATTATTACCGTTGCTCTTATAGAGATGAATAGTAGTGTATTTAAATGTGATTATGTACAAGCTTATACAGATACTATTCCTGAGTTTTATTGGGAGAGATATAATAAGCATTGGGATTAATTGTTAGTAACTTGTTAGTCTAGATAAATATATAATGTGTAAACTTGTACATTATGCCAGAGAATGAGGAAGTTACAAAGCCACTCACTTGTATTAGGTGCGGTAAACCAATGCACCCTGAAGAACCCTGTGATTGTAATGAGCTGGTATATGTGTACTGGGAAATGTAAATAATAAACCAATGGAAGATAATAAAGAAGTGCTCACACCTGAAGAGGTAAAAGAGCGTAAAGAAAAACTGACTCAGTATTACACTGAGCAGGTAGAGTTTTTAACTGTACAGTTAGAGTATGAAACATTAGTTACCCAGATTGAGGAACAAAGAGCCAAGCGCTTGCAGTACCAAGTTATGGTTGCTAATATGCTAGCTGAAGAACCGGAGGAGGAAGAGGTGGAAGAAAAACCAAGAGGTCTTAAGAGGTCATGATTGTAAATCAAGTTAGTAAGAAGGTAAAGATGGATAAGGGGGATATTGTAAAGTATCAGCTCCTCACCCATTGCTACCTTGAGAAAATCAATGTTAGTAACTCTGACTTGGATTGTCTTACTATGCTTGCATTTAATGAAGAGGTGGAACTCACAGAATTTTGTAACAATGCATCAGATGAGGGGATATTTAAAACCCCTCAGTCTGTGCGTAATGCTGTTATTAAATTTGAGAGGAAGGGTATGATTGAAAAGAATGGTAAGGGTAGGAAGATGATTAAGTTAGCTCCGGCACTTAATGTACAAGCTAAGGGTAATGTTTTTCTGGATTATAAATTTTTAAGTATTGAACCCCAAGAAGTATAAAGATATCTTAAAGGAAACATCTATAGAGTTAGAGATGGAACAGAAGGTTATTAAAGCAGTGACAGACTTTTACTGGGATAAGGCCAGAAAGTCTCTCTCTTCTTTAGAGGATCCTCATGTGTTTATAGATGGTCTTGGTACTTTTAATATTAAGTGGGATATACTTCAAACTAATATCCGGAGGTATTCTGAGTATCTACATAACCGGGAGAACTTAGTATTTTCTAGGTATCATGTATATAAGAATACAGTGGATAAGCTAGAGAAGATGCAAGCACTAGAAATCAAAATGAAAGAAGAGTATGAAAAAAAGAAAGATCATAGAAAAAATAAAAAACAACAAAGTGACAAGACTTTGGAATAATTATCCTTTGATACTTGAAGGTATTAGGAATTATTTGTTTACTACTGACAGTATAGAGCAGATTGCTCTAGAGCGTTACACTATTTGTCAAGCCTGCCCTAAGTTAGATTTAGTGGGCACGGATTGTTTAGTATCCGGCACACAACCATGTTGTTCTGAGTGTGGGTGCTCGTTAAAATTTAAAACCAGGAGTTTGTCTTCCTCATGTCCTTTAGGTAAGTGGGATTCATTTATGTCTCCAGAAGAAGAGGATCAATTATTAGCTAAGTTATGAGTGTAATATTTAAATCCCAAAACCACAAGTATGAGTCTATAGATTCATCGGAGATAATTGACTGGACTTCAGTGACTTCGTTTATATCTAAGTATAAGAAACCATTTGATGCACCTACTGTAGCTGAGAAATCCTCTAAGTCTAAGAAGTCTAAGTGGTATGGTATGTCTGTACAGGATATCTTACAAGCTTGGGAGAATGAATCTAATAGAGCTATTGATCAGGGTAACTGGTATCACAATCAACGTGAGGCTGACCTCCTTGAATTGAATACTATTGAAAGACATGGTTGTATCCTCCCTATCATAAGACCTCTTATCACTGATGATGTAAAGTATGCCCCGCCACAGAAGTTAGAAGAGGGTATGTACCCGGAGCATTTTGTATACTTGAAGTCTGCCGGTATATGTGGTCAATCAGATTTAGTTGAGGTAGCAAAAGGTGCAGTTAACATAACAGACTACAAGACTAATAAAGAGATTAAGAAAGAATCCTATGTAAATTGGGAGGGTATATCACAGAAGATGCTAGCACCGGTTACTCACTTAGATGATTGTAACTTTTGGCATTATGCTTTACAACTGTCTACATATATGTATATTATATTAAAGCATAACCCTAAACTTAAAGCCGGTAAGATAACTATTCACCACGTATTGTTCTATACAGATGGTACAGATAAGTTTGGAAACCCTATTACTAAGTTAGATGATCAAGGAGAACCTTTAGTTAAAAAGATTGTACCTTATGATCTTCCATACCTTAAGTCTGAGGTTATAAACTTAATCAAACACAAACAAGATGCTAATTAAACTATTTGATATAGTAAATAATAAAGTTGTACCTACGGAGCATTGTTATACAATATCTTCTCTGAATGATATAATGACGGAATACCCGGAGGATTATTTAAAAGTATATACCTACCTGTTTTATATGACTTGCCCTAATCCTGACCTTAACCCTTTCTTTAATGTTCCTGAACATGAAAAGGAAGAGATTATTATGTCTGAGATTGATATGGATATTTCCACCGAAGATGATTTTATTATCCGGGGTATGAATACTTGTAAGAAGTTATATGAGACTCCCACGTATAGAACATATGTGGGTATCAAGTCTATGTTAGATAGATTGGCACATTATATGGAGACAACAGAGATCCAGGGTGGTAGAGATGGTAACATTACAGCTTTAGTAAATGCAGCTGCAAAGTTTGACCAGATCAGACAATCATTTAAAGGGGCGTATAAAGATTTGGCTGAAGAACAGCAAAGTCAGGTAAGAGGAAATATAGGATTAGCATACGATCAATAATTATGGAACATAGCTTATATGGATGGTTGTTTACATACAACACCTACACAAAACAATGGAGTGCTTTTAAGTCAGAAGATAAAGAAGCATATTTTAATAATGTTAAAGAATGTAACTCTAGGATTTCAGCTAAGACGATAGATACATTACTTTATATGATTATTAAATATAATGGATGTCCTGAAGATCTATTAGATGAGTGAGATTATACAAATCCCTACTTGGGATAATGGTGAGTGGACAGTTACTACCTTCTCCTCTAATATAGAGTGGAGGCAGTACCTGCTTACATTATTTAAAGAGCCGGGACAGTATGATTTCAATGAGGCAGCATTATTATTTAATAAGGAAGCTAGAACTTTTAATAAACTAGGTTTCTATACAGTAGCCCCATTTAAATCCAAAGACTATATCTACTACTGGGATGACCAGAAAAAGAAATGTAGGAGTGGGGTATTATACAAGGATAAAAAGAATGTCTGGTACTTAACTAGGGATTATTATATGTGGCTTAACTTTCTCCCTATCTATGATAAGGAAGAGAAGAAGTTTGGATTTGCTAAAGTCCGGGATGCTCAGTACCACATGGCTCTGTACGAGATATTGGCTGAACTATATTACAAGCATGTTGCCATCTTAAAGAAACGTCAGATTGCATCATCATACTTTCATGCCGGTAAGTTAATTAATTCATTATGGTTTGAAGAGGGTGTAACTTTAAAAATAGGTGCTTCGCTTAAGGATTACATAAATGATAAGGGTACATGGAAATTCTTAGATGAATATGCATCTTTCCTAAATGAGCATACTGCTTGGTATAGACCTATGAATCCAGATAAGGTAATGCTATGGCAGCAAAAGATTGAGGTAAGAAAAGGTAATAAGAAAACTGAGGTAGGATTGAAAGGTACTATACAAGGTATGTCTTTTGAGAAATCAGCAACAGCTGGTGTGGGTGGTCCTTGTCAGTATTTCTTCCATGAGGAAGCAGGTATTGCTCCTAAGATGGGGGAGACATATGAATATTTACGTCCTGCATTACAATCTGGTATGATAACTACCGGGGTATTTATTGCAGCAGGATCTGTGGGTGACTTGGATCAATGTGAACCATTGAAGAATTTAATCATGAATCCTGAAGCTAATGACATCTTTGCAATAGAAACTAATCTACTAGATGGCAAAGGAAGTATAGGTACGGCAGGATTATTTATTCCTGAGCAATGGTCAATGATGCCATTTGTAGATGAGTATGGTAACTCACAGGTAGAAGAAGCATTAGAGGCTATTAAGGAAGAAAGAATTAAATGGAAGAAAGAGATTGAGCCGGACAAATATCAGTTACGTATCTCTCAGAAACCTACAAACATTGAAGAGGCATTTGCATTTAGAAGGGAATCTGTATTTGCAGTACACTTACTTGCTGCACAGTTAAGAAGGATTGAGGATAAAGAATATCCATATGAGTTGTTAGAGTTGTATAGAGATGAGCATAGTAACTTAACTGTAAAAGAATCTAACAAGCTACCTATCAATGAGTTCCCAATCTCTAAAAAGACGGAAGACAAGAGTGGATGTTTAGTAGTATGGGAAAGACCCAAAAAAGATCCTACCTTTGGAATGTATTATGCAAGTATTGACCCGGTTTCTGAAGGAAAAACTACTACCTCTGACTCTCTTTGTTCTATTTTTGTTTATAAAGCCCCTATTGAAGTATCTAGAGAAGAGGGTGGAGAGCAGAAAACTCATATAGAGCAGGATAAGATTGTAGCTGCATGGTGTGGTCGTTTTGATGACATCAAGAAAACTCATGAAAGATTGGAGTTAATTATAGAGTGGTATAATGCTTGGACATTAGTGGAGAATAACGTATCCTTGTTTATTCAGTATATGATCTCCCAAAGAAAGCAAAGATATTTAGTAACTAAAGATCAGATATTATTTTTAAAAGATATTGGTAGTAATGCTAGCGTATATCAACAATATGGTTGGCGTAACACCGGTACATTATTTAAGGCCCACCTTATCTCTTATGCTATTGAATTTTTAAGGGAGGAAACTGACCATGATTATAAGACGGATGGCAGTGTGGTAAAGACAACTTACGGTGTATCTAGAATACCAGATCCCATGTTAATTAAAGAGATGTTAGCTTACAGAGAAGGATTAAACGTGGATAGACTTGTAGCATTTACAGCGCTAGTTGCCTTTGCTAAAATACAACAATCAAACCGTGGATATTTAAAACGTAGAGAAGTAACTCCTGAAAGTTTGGATAAGTCAAAAGATTTGTATAAATTAAAAGTAGGAGCGTTTAGACATATTGGGAAAAGTGCCTCTTCAAATGGCATGCAAAGGCCCAAACGTGCATTTAAAAATTTAAGATAATGAACTGGTACATGAGTACAACAGCGATGGAAAGTGTTACAGTGAAAGTAACATACATCTCTTATTATAGTGACGATGATGAACCTATAATAGATATGGATTTATATGAATTATTAGAACAACCTAACACAACAATTACAGACTATGCAATTATATAATGCAATGCAGCTCAAGAATGGAGCTAAAACAGAGTACAACAGAATGTCCACTCTTACTCAGCCCATTCAATTTATCCCTAGAAAGGAGAAGGATGAGGACTGGGCAGCTTGGAATTTAGACTGGCTAGAATGGCAGGGCATGAAACAATTGCGTAGAAATGCTAGAAGACTATCTAAAAATTATAAGCTTGCTAAAGGTATTATTGATCGCACAGATTATATAGTTGAAGAGGATGTTGAGTATGCTGAGTTAATTGATGTACTTACAAAAGAGGATCAGTCAGCATTAGAGTTAAAATTCTACCCTATTATCCCTAACGTAATCAATGTGTTAGTAGCAGAATTTGCTAAAAGAAATACAAAGGTTAGTTTCCGGGCAGTAGATGAGATTTCATATAATGAATTATTAGAGCAGAAAAGAGCCATGATTGAGCAAAGATTATTATCTGATGCTGAACGTAAAATGGTTATGAGTATGATTGAGCAGGGTGCTGATATGGAAGACCCTGAAATTCAGAAAGCTTTAGCTCCAGAAAATTTAAAGTCATTACCAGAGATTGAGCAATTCTTTAAGAAAGACTATAGGTCTATGCTAGAAGAATGGGCTGAACATCAGATGCGGGTAGATGATGAGAGATTTAAAATGGATGAATTAGAGGAGAGAGCTTTCCGTGATATGTTAATCACAGATAGAGAGTTCTGGCACTTTAAGATGAATGAAGATGATTATGAGGTAGAGTTATGGAACCCATTAATTACTTTCTACCATAAATCTCCAGATATCAGGTACATCTCTCAAGGTAACTGGGTAGGTAAAATTGAAATGCTTACAGTAGCAGATATCATTGATAAGTATGGTTACCTAATGACTGAAGAACAAATGCGGTCTATGGAAGCTATCTATCCTACAAGAGCTGCCGGTTATCCATTACAAGGTTATCAGAATGATGGATCATACTATGACTCCACTAAATCTCATGAGTGGAATACTAATATGCCTTCTTTACAGTACAGACAGTTTATGTCTACCTGGGAACAGAACAGTACTGCCGGTAATGATATTGTTGCTCATATCATGTCTGAATCTGAAGATTATACAGATTACCAAAACACAGATATGTTGAGGGTTGCTAATATCTATTGGAAATCACAACGTAAAGTAGGACACTTAACTAAGATTGATGAGACTGGTCAGGTTATTCAAGATGTTATAGATGAGTCATATAAGATTACTCAGAAACCTATCTATGATACCTCATTATTTAAGAATAAAAATAAAGAGAATTTACTTGCCGGTGAACATATTGATTGGATTTGGATTAATGAAGTGTGGGGTGGTGTAAAGATTGGTCCCAATTTCCCTGCATACTTTGGTATGAATAATAATGCCGGTGGCATTAACCCTATCTATATTGGTATTAATAGAGTTAAGCCGGGACGCGTACCATTCCAATTTAAAGGGGATGCTACATTGTACGGTTGTAAATTACCAGTGGAAGGATCAGTGTTCTCAGATAGAAACACTAAGTCTACATCTCTTGTAGATTTAATGAAACCATACCAGATTGGTTATAACATTGTTAACAACCAGATTGCGGATATCCTTGTAGATGAATTAGGTACAGTGATCATGTTAGATCAGAATGCTTTACCTAGACACTCATTGGGAGAAGATTGGGGAAAGAACAACTTGGCAAAAGCTTATGTTGCAATGAAGAACTTCCAGATGCTACCATTGGATACATCCATCACTAACACTGAGAATGCTCTTAACTTCCAACATTACCAAGTATTAAACTTAGAACAGACGCAACGTTTGATGTCTAGAACTCAATTAGCCAACTACTTTAAGCAGCAGGCATTTGAGGTCATAGGGATCACACCACAGCGTTTGGGAGAACAGGTGGAACAAGCTACCGCTACAGGTGTTAGAATCGCTGTATCAAATTCCTATGCACAAACAGAGACATATTTTATTAATCATTGTGATTACTTAATGCCTCGTGTGCATCAGATGCGTACAGATCTAGCTCAATTCTATCAATCAACTAAACCATCTATCAGATTGCAGTACATCACTTCAACTGATGAGAAGATTAATTTTGAGATGAATGGTACTGATTTATTGCTTAGAGATTTTAATATCTTCTGTAGTACTAAGACTAACCATAGAGCTACGTTAGAGCAATTAAAGCAATTAGCTTTAACTAACAACACTGCCGGTGCTTCTATCTATGACTTAGGTAATATCATGAAGGCTGAATCTATCTCTGAAGTTACACACATCCTTAAAGCTGCTGAAGAAAAACAAAGCTCACAACGTCAGCAAGAAATGCAGCAACAACAAGCTATGCAAGAACAAGCTTTACAAGCTAAGACTCAAGAGGCTATGATGAAGATGCAGTTTGAATCTGAAGAGAATGAGAAGAACAGACAGAATGATATTGTTATTGCTGAAATCAGGGCTGCCGGTTATGGCTCTACTGTAGATATTAATCAGAATCAGCAATCTGATTATCAAGATGCTATAAGAGATATCCGTAAGAGTGAGGAATTTCAACAGCAAATGGATCTGAAAAAAGAATCTGCTTCTACACAAAAAGCTGTTAACATGGATAAGATGGCAATAGAGCGTGAGAAGTTAGCCTCACAAAGAGAGATTGCTAATAAGCAATTAGAGATTGCACGGGTTAACAAAAATAAATACGATAAGCCAGACAACAAGAAAAAGTAATAGCGTTATATTACAACAAATAGAGCTTTAATAACAAATTTTTAAAGTTTATAAAAAGTAATATATTATATTCTTAATGTACAGTACAAATTAAAAACAAACCAACCATATGAGTGAAAACAAACCAACAGAGCAAACCACCGTACAACAAGTTGATATCAACATAGATGATATCTTCGGTGGAGCTCCTGGGGCAGATAGTATTGTACTACCTGCAGAAGAAGATAGGAAACCTAGTTTCTTTTCTACCCCCAAAACAGATTTAACGTTCTTAGACAAAGAAGATGAAAAGGATGAGGATGGAAATCCTAAACCTTCTACTCAAACTGCTAATGACTTATTAAACGAGTTAACCAATGATGTGGATGACTTAATTAATGAGGAGGAGTCACCTAAAGGTGGTAGACCTAAAGTAGATAAGAGTGGTATGGTAGAAACCTTTTCTAAACTAATTGAAGAGGGTGTATTAATTGGCTTTGAAGATGAGAAGCCAATGGATGAATACTCTCTTAAAGATTGGAAGGAACTCTTGCAAGCTAATTTTGAAGAAAAGGAGCGGGCAATTAAAGAGCAAACTCCAAAAGAGTTCTTTGAAGCACTTCCTGAAGAACTCCAGTATGCTGCACAGTATGTAGCAAACGGGGGTAATGACCTTAAAGGTCTATTCAGTGCATTAGCTCAAGTAGAAGAGGTACGTAGTTTAGATCCAACAGATGAGATGGATCAGGAACAAATTGTACGTTCATACTTGCGTGCCACTGGATTTGGCAATGATGAGGACATTGATGAGGAGATTGTAACTTGGAAAGACTTGGGTAAATTAGAGCAACAAGCTAATAAATTTAAACCAAAGTTGGACAAGATGCAAGAGTCTATTGTAGCGCAGAAAATTGCTGAACAAGAGCAAATGAAAGCACAACAAGAGCAAGCAGCTTCAGCATACATGGATAATGTATATGAGGCCCTCAAACCTTCAGAGTTAGCAGGTATCAAGTTAGATAAGAAGACACAAGCAATGTTATATGCCGGTCTTGTACAACCTAACTATCCTTCTATCTCAGGAAGAAATACAAACCTATTGGGACACTTGTTAGAGAAGCATCAATTTGTAGAACCTAACTATCCCTTAGTAGCTGAGGCACTATGGTTATTGGCTGATCCAGAAGGATATAAGTCAAAGATCATGGACCAAGGTAAAAATAAAGTAGTTGAAAACACTGTAAGGCAACTTAAAACAGAGCAGGGTAGAAAGATTTCTAGCACTGTACCTGATGATAAAGAGGATGAGCCAAAACAGCGTAAGATTCCAAGACAGACAAATATTTTTAAAAGATTTTAACAACACAAACAACACAAACAAATAAATAATTATGGCAACTCCAGTTTTAAACAATGGTATATTTCTTCGTGATACCAGCTACCAAGCTAGTTCTCACGTAGATTCATACCACCTCGTAAACATGCTGAAAAGCAGTGAACCTATGGACTTAGGTCCCGTAGACATTTGGGCTATGGCTCAAAAAGTTGAAATGCCCCTTTACCAATTCTCTAGTTTTGGTGGTAAGAACGTTATCAACGTAGACAATGCTCGTGGAGAGTACAAGTGGCAGGTTCCTGTTGCTCAAGATCTTCCTTACATCGTCACTGATATTGATTCTGAAAACGCTACCAAAGGTATTGATGGTACTAACTTCCAAATCAAATTAAACAAGCGTGTATTTGGTCATGGTGACATTATTACTTATGATAAGTATAACGGATTGGAAATGTACATCACTGCTGATGACATTCTTCCAACTGGTGATGGTTTCATCTACACTGTTCAATTAGTAAACAACAGCAATGGTGTTTCTTTGAACAACCAATACTTGGCATCTGGTACTAAAATGTTCCGTAAAGGTTCTGCTCGTGGTGAATACGGTGAGCGTTTCTCTGATATCGGACAGTATGGTGCTGGTTTCCGTGAATTCTACAACTACGTAGGTGGTGCAGAAGCTCACGTACACTATTCAATCTCTACACGTGCTGACTTGATGTTAAAAGGTGGATTGAATGCAGATGGTACTATTCCAGTAACTGAAATCTGGCGTAACTTTGACAAGACTATGGATCCTTCAATCACTAGCTTGGAGTCTATGGTAGCTACTATGGGTAAAGATGCCGTTAAGCGTGCATTTGACAATGGTAACTTGACTCGTACTTTCTTGACCACAATGGAAGCAGCTCACTTGACTAAAGTAGCTAATGACATTGAGACCTACTTAATGTGGGGACAAGGTGGTAAGATTAAGCAAGATGGTCCAGATGATATCCGCTTATCAGTGGGTCTTTGGAAGCAGTTGGATAACAGCTTTAAGCGTGTATACAACAAATCTAGCTTTAACTTAGACTTGTTCAAATCTGAAATCTACAACTTCTACTTAGGTAAAGTTGATTTCCAAGGTCCAGATCCTAAGCGTCAGTTGATTGTACAAACTGGTATGGGTGGTATGAAGTTGGTTAATGAAGCAATTAAGAAAGAAGCTATCCAATCTGGTTTAGTTATCAATGCTCAAGAAATTGGAGCAATCACTGGTAAAGGTATGGACTTGAACTTTGGATTTGCTTACACCAGCTATGTAATTCCTTTCTTGGCTAACGTTAAGTTTGTATTGAACCCTGCATTTGACAACTTACATACTAACGATATTGAAAACCCCTTGATTGATGGTTTCCCATTGAGTTCTTACAACTACATTATCTTTGATATCACAGATAACACTAACGACAACATCTACATGTTGAAATTATCTTGGGATAATCAATTGAAGTGGTTCTACCAAAATGGTACTATGGATTACATGGGACGTAGCCAAGGTTTCCAAAGCTCTGGTCAGTTCAATGGATACCGTGTATACATGAGCCAAACAATGCCTGCGATCTGGGTGAAGGACCCAACGAAAGTATTGAAAATTGTTATGCGTAACCCCATTACTGGCGGTTCTTTCTAATAACAATCATATAACCTGGTGGAGGCTCGTAACTTCCACCAGGTTCTAATTAAGTATATGATAACACTTATACTAATAGTTCTTATAGGTATTATAAATGCCTTAATGGATATAATAATGGGAAGATACAATCAAAGTATCTTCTCTTTGTTTAATCCAGATTGGTGGAATCCGCAACTTAGCTGGAAACATAAATGGGTATATCCATTACAACCTCCAGTAAAAGCTTGGTATTATTTTGGATTTTACCCTAGGTATAAAGAAAGATTTATATATAGTTCTACAATATTTGTTGGACTTACAGATGCCTGGCATTTTTTTAAAATCTTTTTTATATTTTTTATTGTATTGGGTATAGTTTGCTACACTCCAATAATTAATCCTTATATTGATTGGTTAGTATATTATATTACTTGGACTAGTGTATTTACCATTTTTTATGATTATATTTTTAATAAGAAGTAACTCATGCCTTTAGAAAGATTCATACCTAAATCACCTGATATGTTCATCAGAAACAGTCAGGATTTTGAGGTGGCTAAATTTGGTCACCTTAATACTATTGTTGAATACATCAATAATAATACAGTATTACCAGCAGGATTAAATGGGTATGTACAGTTCAATGACAATAATGCATTAGGTGGTGATCCCGGATTATTTTGGGATAATGTCAATAAAAGATTAGGGGTTGGTACAGTTACTCCTGGTGCTACTTTAGAAATTTATGGTGGTACAGAAACTTTAGGAATCAGTGGTCCTGCAAACCAAGCAAAATCTATACAAATTGCTAGATATAATAATTCTTCATTTCAAAGTCACTATATTGGTGATGATGGAGGAGCTTTCTTTGGTGCTGGTTTAACTATTTCTGCAAGTGGTAGTGGTTCACAAATTTATTTACAAGTTTCAGCAAGTGGTAGAAATGTAAACATAGGTTCAGCAGGTCAAACACTTTTACCTACAGATTTAGGTGCGAGATTAGGAATTAGAGGATCAGGAAGTACAGCAGCTACAACATCATTATTAGTACAGAATAGTGCTGGTACTGCAATGTTTAGTATTAAAGATAATTCTGTATCTTTATTTACCGGTTTTGTAACTAACTATGGTGGGGGATCTATTACCTCTAATACAGCCTTTGGTTCTAATGCTCTAGGTCTTAATACTACAGGAGCTAATAATACAGCTTTTGGTCTTTCTGCTAGTTATAATAATTCAACTGGTAGTAATAATACTGCTCTTGGTTATTTAGCCTTAGCATTAAATGCTAATTCAAACAATACAGCTATTGGGTATCGTGCTTTAACAGCAAACACAAGCGGAAGTTTGAACGTAGCGGTAGGGGTGGATGCTTTGTTAAGTAATACGACAGGTACAAGTAACGTAGCAGTAGGTTATCAAGCGTTGAATAGCAATTCAACAGCAAGTAATAGCGTAGCAATTGGCTATCAAGCATTATTTAGCAACACTACAGGCGGAAGTAACGTTGCTATTGGTCTTTTATCTATGTATGCTAATACAACAGGTACATTGAATGTTGCTGTTGGTCGTTTGTCTTTAGAAGCCAACACTATTGGTAGCAATAACGTTGCTATTGGTAGAAATGCACTTAACGATAATACTGAGGGAAATTCAAATACTGCTGTTGGTAAAGATTGCCTTCAATTCAATATAACAGGAAGTAATAATACAGCAGTTGGAGAAACTGCGTTATACCTCAACACCGCCTCCAACAACACCGCAGTAGGGTATCAAGCAGGGTTTAGTAATACGAGTGGAGAAGTTGTAGCAGTGGGTTATCAAGCACTCTATAACAACACTACAGGCTTGGGTAACACTGCTATGGGATATTGGTCTCAAAGCAATACAACTACGGGGGGCTATAATACATCGTATGGCTCTTTATCAATGAGGATAAATAGTACAGGAAGTCAAAATAGTGCTTTTGGTCAAGCAGCATTACAGAATAATCAAACGGGCGGTAATAATACTGCAATTGGTATGCAGGCATTATACAGCAATCAAACAGGTTCAAGTAATACTGCATTGGGATTTTACGCTTTACGTATTGGAACAGCAGGTAGTGCAAACGTTGCAATTGGTGAGAGTTCTTTACAAAACAACACAGCCTCAAACAATACTGCAGTAGGATATCAAGCAGGGTTGAGTAATACGAGTGGAATAAATTTAACCGCATTAGGTTATCAAGCAGGTTATAGCGGAACTACTGCCTTAGCAAATACTTTAATTGGATATGAAGCAGGTCGGCAATTGGTAACAGGTCAAGAAAACACAGCAGTGGGAGATAGTGCTTTGAGAAATGGTAATGGGACTGCAAACGTAGCAATAGGAAGGCGTGCATTGTTTGGTAATACAGGGACTCAAAATACTGCGTTAGGCCACAGAGTGATGGAAACAGGTAGTGGAGGTAATAATGTTGCTGTAGGACACGCAGTAATGCAAGCAATTACTACAGGGCAAGATAATTCTGTTGTTGGCAAACAAGCGTGTTTTGATATTACTACAGGTAATTTTAATTCTGCTTTAGGAAGTAGTACTGTTTCGGGTAATTTTAGTGGTAGTGTTATTTTGGGTTATCAAGCAATAGCAACAGCAAACAATCAATTTGTAGTAGGTAGTGTGGGAACTAACGCAGGTGCAGTAGACACAGCAGCAGTAACTCCTACTAAACGTTGGAAAGTAAAGATTAACGGAGTAGATTATTATATTGCTCTAGAACCAGCTTAATAAATAAAACATAAAAAATAAAAAATACAATTATGACAACTTACAATTGGACAATTACTAATCTCTACACAAAGACTGTAGATGGATTACAAGATTACGTAGTAACAGCTATGTACAATGTTACCGGAGTAGATGGTGAATTTTCTGCATCTCTTGACAACACAGCATCTTTTTCTGTAAAAGAAGGATCTGAATTTATCCCTTATGCTGATTTAACTGAAGAGATTGTTCTTGGATGGATTCAAGAAGAATTGGGTGAGAATGGTATTATCTCTATCACTGCTTGCATTGATGGACAGATTGCCTCTCAGAAGAACCCTCCTGTATCTCCAGAAAACACTCCTTTGCCTTGGGCATAAATAAAAAATAAATAAAATGGCACTGGGAAAATTTGTTGTGTTAACCCCTGATAGATGGGTTACTGGTTTAGGTAAAACTGCTGCAGATAGTACATTGGCACGTTTTGGTCATTTAAACCGTATTGTTGATTATATCAATGAGCACGTAGAAGAAAAAATGTTACGCACTATTAATTTAAGTGCTAGTGCAACTGCTGAATTATACAGAGAAGTTGATCCAGTTTTGTTAGTAATTCCTGAAACTAATTTTTTAACTGGAGCTACTAACTATTTAATTCCTTTAAGTAGTAACTGTGCCTGGTCTGTTACTGTAGACTTTACTGCTGCTTGTTCAACAGCCGGTGGTACTGTAGCAGTAGGAGATTCTTTCTTGGGTAAATACACTGTACTTTATAAACGTGTTAATGGTACTGCAAGTATTGTAGGTATTAACGGTGCTGTAACTGTAGCTGACACATCTATGTCAACTTCACAGGTATTATTTACTGCCGGTGCAGCTCAAGATTTACGTATTAATTTTAAAGCTCCTAGTACTGCTAGTTCTACTGGCTTTAAATTAAGAGCTGATGTATATTTCACTGAATTAACTTTCTAAAACTATGTCAAATTTTTCATTACAAATTGGTGATGGTACAATAAAGAATGGTGATCCTAGAGGTCCTAATTCTGTTGACTTACAATTAATTAGAACACTATCTGATCAAGTAGCATCAGGTGATGCTTCAATGATTGTTGGTGGTTCTAGAAATGAAGCTAGTGGAATTAATTCTGCTGTAATGGGTGGTATTGGTAATACTAGTAGTGCTGGATTTGCAGTGAGTGGTGGTCAAGGTAACATTGCCGGTGGTGAAGCATCTTTTGCACTTGGTGCCGGTAACGAAGCTATTGGTAATGCATCTGCAGCACTAGGTATTGAAAACCATGCAAACGCTGCAGGTTCAATTACTATTGGTTCTGGTAATGTAGCTGAAGGTATTAGTAGTGCTATTATTAATTCTGCTTCATCTGCAACTTATTCTACTGCAGTTTATTCCACCATTATTGGTGGTGGTGGTGGATTAGCATACTTGCCCGGACAATTAGTTACTAACCCCCGTTCTCAGTATGGTGTTGGTGGTAATTTTCAGGTAAGTGAATTATTAGTAATGCGTGAAGTATCTCAAGCACCTGGTCCTTATGCATCTATTGTTTATACATTAGATGGTCTTGTTCCAGCTCCAACAAATCAAATTATTATTAACAGTGCTAATAAAGTATGGCAAGTTGTATCTGAATGGATGATCATTAATACCAGCACTAACCAAGTTGCTGTTGGTAAAGATTTAGTAGTTATTCATAAAGTTGGTGGTACAGTTAGATTAATTACCTCTACTAATATTAGTAAGGTTGGTGATACTTCTATGACTACTGTATGGAATGCAAACTATAGTGCATTTGGTGGTGTTGATATGATTGTTACTATGACACCTACTGGCGGATCTTCATTGGGAACTACTGTGTTCCGTGGATCAGCTAAACTCACAGCTACAGAATTAAAATCTAATTAATATGGGAAATTATGTACTTAATCCTAATGTGGGTGATCCTCGTGGTGATAATGCCATAGATTTTAATTTTGGAAGAACCGCTACTGACATGGTTGCCAGTGGTTATGCTTCTGTATTAATTGGTGGTAGCGATAATAAAGCTTCTGGAAATTATTCATCTGTTTTAGGAGGATTTAATAATACAGTTTCTGGTGAAGCAAGTATGGTTATTGGTGCATATAATGAATGTAGTGGTAGTAATTCATTTGTATTTGGTTATTCAAATAAGTCAGATGCTTTTACGTCATATGTTGGAGGTAAGTATAATCAAATACAAGGTAGTTACCATTTTATCTTTGGACAATACGGTAATTTAGTTAATGATTTAACAGCATTCTCAACTGTTTTAAACTGTCAAACATTTTATGTTGGTACAGATTCTTCAGATGGTGGTGCTAAAGCCCCAAAGGTTGCTATTTTTTCTGGTGGTTTTGCATGGCCTGTACATGATGGAGAGCAAGTAAGAAACTCACGTTTTTATGAGGCAGTAGTTCCTGGATTAAAAGCTGTTCAAAGTTCTATAATCACTATGTTCTTTGAAGGTCCTTCTACACCATTAGCTCCTGCTCAATTACAGACAGATGGAGATATGACTTTTATACCAAATCTTGGTAAAGACTTGACTATGTTACATAATTTTAATGCTGTAACTAGAGCCGCTGTACCAATGGGTTGGTTATTAACTGTTAACTGGACTGCTATTGATTTGATTAATAACAGAGTAATTACGGGTGAAGATTTAGTATTAGTAAATAGAGTTAACACTTTTGGTGTTGCAATTGCAAGTGTTTTTTCTAACACAATTGCTAAAGCCGGAGATGGTTTATTAAACTCATCTAGTACAGCTTATGCTATATCTACAGCTTATGCTAATTCAATTACTATTAAATTTACACCTTCATATGCTTCTAACTACCGTGTAGTTGCAAGAGTTCACATGTTACAAGATATGTTTATTCCACAATAAAAATAAATAAAATGTCAATAGAAAAATTTATTCCGTTATCACCTGATCCTAATATTACTACAGACAGTGATATGAAACTGGCCCAATTTGGGCATTTAAATACTATTGTAGATTATTTAAATGCTTATGTAGTAGTAGATAGTTTACAACTAGCCGGTTCAGGACCAATTACAGCAACTGCTAGATATATTAGTGATTCTACAGGTGTTAATAGTGCTATATCAATTAGTACTATTGGAGTAGGTATTGGTACAGATGCACCAATAGCCCCTTTGAATATCTACAACAGCAGTTCAAGCGTAAGTTCTGTTATTTTAGTTGAACAAGATACATCTGCTATTATTGGTCAAATTAACCAATATCGCAAAAATGGTAGTGTAAATTTGGCGAGTGGTGCAGAAATTGGGCGTTTATCTTTTGGCGGTTATTTTAATTCTACATATAGTCCATTTTCTCAAGTTTGTTCTGCAATTACAGCATATTATGGAGGTACGGGTACAGATAGGGTAGGAGGTTTACGATTAACTACTTGGAATGGTGGTGGTCAAACTACACGTTTACAAGTTGCACCCGATGGTAAAATTGGAATAGGAACTACTTCGGCTACTGCCAAACTTCAAATTCTTGGAGACGGCTCAACCTCAGCTACTACCTCTCTTCTAGTACAGAATAGTAGTGGTAATAACGCTTTAAAAATACAAGATGATTTTGTCGCTGTTTTTGGCTCTACTGCGTTAAAGATTTTAACAATTAGACCCGAATCTACAACAGGTGTTTTTGGTAACTCTTGTGCAATTGGAGGTGGTGCTGGTACGGGAAGGTTAGATTTTTATTCAAATAGCAATATAACATCACTTTATGATAACATTGTAATTTTAGATGGAACTGCTCAAAACTTACAAGTAGGACCTGCCGGAATTACTGCAACTGTTTCAACGGGTGCTTTTAAAATCAATTCTACAACACAAGGCTTCCTCAAACCAAAAATGACTACAGCCCAGAAGAATGCCATCGTAACCCCGGCAGCTGGTCTTGAGGTATACGATACAGATTTAAACCGTCCATGCTTCTATAGTGGAAGCGCATGGGTAACTTTATAATTAATAATAAATAAAAAATAAATATATTTACAACATGAAAGCACTAAAAATTAATGCCCCAGTTAACTTAAACACTGGTGCCGTTTTATCTTCTGGTTCTTTAGTAGTTATTACTGAAGGATTGGCTCAAGTATTCACTACCAAAGAAGGTAGCATGAATGCTCAAATCGTTAACGCTGTATACACTAGTGTAGAAGCATTTGAATCAGGTAAAGCTGCCGTATCTGGTGTTGCTGATTTTAATCCAGCAATGTATGGTCTTTCTTTATCAGTAGAAGACTACAGCACTAAACCTGCTGAAGCTCTTTTGATTGATACTGTACAGGCTCAGTTGGAAGCAATTTATCCTGGTAATGTAGAAGAAGTGGATGTTACTCCTTATGTAGCTCCAACTGAATCTGCTGAGTAATTTAACTAATCCGGTGGTACGCCTGCAAATAGAGCTCGTAACTCTTACCGGGTACAAATAATAAGATAATGGCATTAGAAAGATTTATACCAAAATCACCGGATATATTTATCCGGAATTCTCAAGACTTTGAAGT